>WBZO01000071.1_pt1 | contig 262161 bp, 255 predicted proteins | sample 5204261 | NCBI WGS metagenome assembly WBZO01 (sample SAMN12412400, study PRJNA552823) | activated sludge metagenome | isolation source: activated sludge from anammox sidestream of wastewater treatment plant... | place: USA: North Carolina | collected 2017-09 | reverse complement strand
TAACCTCAACCACGGTGAGGCTAACGCCATCGATGGTCACGGAGCCCTTCGGGACGATGTCCTCCAGCAACCGCTTGTTCGGCCGGAACCATGCATACTCGATGCCGCCGGTTCGCCGGCGTGAGACCAGCCGGGCAACACCATCGACATGCCCCTGCACCAGGTGGCCATCGACCGGGTCACCCAGTTGCAGCGGCCGTTCCAGGTTGACCCGCCGGGAACAGAGTGGTGGCCGCAATGACGTCCGGCTCTGTGTCTCCGCACCCGCCAGCACCGTGAACCGGGCGGCATCCGCGCTGACAACCGTCAGGCAGACACCGGCCACCGCCACCGAACCGCCCGGGCGCAGCCGCGCCGCCGTGTCGGGCGCGTGCACGGTGAGCAGCAGCCCTTCTTCCGTGACCGCTGCCTCTGCCAGTTCGCCAACATCTGAGATCAGTCCCGTGAACATCTGTCAATCTCCTCCGCGTCGCACACTGCCGAAGCCAGGACAGGGGAGAAGGCCCCCGGTGGGGGAGACGCGCACGCGCGCCGGACGTTCTCCGTAGCGGACTATCACCGCCGGCCCCGGATTTGCACCGGGCTGGCCTCCTCAGGGCGAGGAGGGCTGCGGGCTATCACCGCCGGTCGAGGAATCGCGCCTCGTGCGGTGAGGGTAGCTGCCTTCGTAGCGGGCGGTCAAGCGAAGCGCTATGGCTCATCGCGGAAGCGGTAGCCAACGTTACGGATCGTTTCGATGAAGGTGCGGTGGCCGTCTTCAATCTTGGCGCGCAGCCGCCGGATGTGGACATCGACCGTGCGGGCGCCGCCGTAGTAGTCGTATCCCCATACCCGGTTGAGCAGCGCTTCACGTGTGAACACCTTGTCACGGTTAGAGGCAAGAAAGCGCAACAGCTCATATTCCTTGAACGTCAGCGCCACATGCTCACCGGCTACGGTCACCCGGTAGTTCGCCAGATCAATCGACAGGTCGTTGAAGCGGAGCACGTGCTCCGGCTCGTCCCCCCGCCGGCGGCGCAATGCCAGGCGAACGCGTGCACCTAGCTCCGCGGGCGACACGGGCAGGAGTGCGAAGTCATCTACGGTAACACCGCTCTCGTACTCGGTGACGCTGTCCGCGTCGGTCACCGCCAGCAGCGGCATACGCTCGACCAGGGCCTTGTCGGCTTGCAGCCCATCGAGCAGCGCGCGGGTGGTCGCGGTGTACTCCACCACCGCCAGATCGCACTGGCTCTCGCGCAGGTATTCCAGCACATCCGCCGCGGGGGCCATCGCCGTCTGAATTCCCTGCCGGCGCAGGGCATCGGCAATCTGACCGGCACGCTCGGCGGAGAGAGCGACGACAGCAACGGTGATCACAGCGGCTCCCAAGCAGGGCGGCATCTGACGTTGCGCTTGGTGTCTCTGCCCAAGTATAGCGGCAGTGTGTCCGCCACCGCGTGATGCGGAGACGTGCGCCGGGCCAACCACCCGGATGGCAGGTTCGACCCCGCTCCACCGCTGGTATGATGGCGTGGAGCAGCAGCCTGCACAGGGGTGATGGCATGGTGACTGAACCGCGGCCTCGGAAGCCGGAATGGCTGCGCGTGCGTGCGCCGGGCGGGCCGAACTACCTACGCCTGCGCGGACTGATGCGAGAGCAGCGGCTGCACACCGTCTGCGAAGAGGCGCGCTGCCCTAATGTCGGTGAGTGCTGGGAAGCCGGTACCGCTACGTTCATGATCCTGGGCGATGTCTGCACGCGCGCCTGCTCCTTCTGCGCCATCACCACCGGCCGCCCGGCGGCGCTGGACTATGAGGAGCCCGTGCGCGTGGCCGAGGCAGCCGCTCAGCTCGGCCTGCGCCACGCCGTCGTCACCAGCGTCAACCGTGACGACACCCCGGACGGTGGGGCAAAGGTCTTCGCTGAGACCATCCGCGCGATCCGCCGGCTGTCTCCTGGCACCAGTGTGGAGGTGCTGATCCCGGACTTCCTCGGCAACTGGGAGGCGCTGGCCACAGTTATGGCGGCCCAGCCGGAGATCCTCAACCACAACACCGAGACCGTTCCGCGGCTCTACCCTGCTATCCGCCACAAGGCGCGCTACGAGCGAACGTTGGAGCTGTTGGAGCGGGCGAAGCAGCTTGACCCTGGCACGGTCACCAAGACCGGTGTGATGCTCGGGCTGGGTGAAACCCGCGCAGAACTGCGCGAGGTGATGGCCGACTTGCGGATGGTGGAGGTCGATGTGCTGACCGTGGGCCAGTACCTGCGGCCGGTCAACTCGCCCAAGCACCCGGAAGTCGCGCGCTACGTTACCCCTGCCGAGTTTGACGAGATCCGCGACGAGGCGCTGACATTGGGCTTCCGCCATGTCGAGTCCGGCCCGCTGGTGCGCTCCTCGTACCACGCCGAGCAACAGGTGCCGGCCGGCGCGCGCAGACCGCGGAGCGATGGGCCGGTCGCGCTGCCGCTACTGGACCCGTAGGCTGACCGCTATCGTACCTCTGGTGACCGCAATACGGCGGGCGGGCCAGTTTCTACGAGCGTAGGCGCCGTTCGCGCTGAGGCAAACGCCGCTGGCCGTAAGGTACGCCGGCGCAGTGGTGCCAGTACGCTTTGGTCCAAGCGCCATCTCGTCTCCGCGCCTGGTATCGCTTCACCGGAACCGCAGCCCCGAGGCGCCTCCTGCAATCGAGCGCAAGCCGGCATTTCCGTGTCGGGTCTACCCTAACCGTAATACTCCGATAAGCGTAGAGCCCTGACGATAAGAATCGGCGATGTTATATGGCACAGACAGTGCCACCGTGCTGCTCTCGATAGAACCCGCACGGCGCGTTCGAGGCACACCATCCTTGGCGGCGCGTCAAATACCGGCGGCCCTGAGGAGCGTAGCATCAGCGGATCATCGACCCGTCGGGAGGGTGCCCCATGTTCCTGACCCTGCACGAGCGCGAGCGGCTGATGATCTACACGGCGGCCAAGCTCGCTGGGGAGCGCAAACAGCGGGGTCTCAAGCTCAATCTGCCTGAGGCGACAGCGCTCATCACGTCGTTTCTGCTCGAAGGCGCCCGCGACGGTCAGTCGGTCACCGATCTCATGGAGGCTGGGCGTGGCGTGCTCGCCCGCGATGAGGTGATGGAAGGGGTGCCCGAGATGCTCGCGCAGTTGCAGGTCGAGGCGACCTTCCCGGATGGTACGAAGCTGATCACGGTCACGGAGCCGATCCCATGACCCGCGGCAGGCACCCCAGCGACGACCCTGGCCGCCCCGCCGATCCCGCCAGCACGGAGCGGACCGCCCCGCGATACCAGCACAGTGGGTCCAGTGGCCCCAGCCAGCCGCGGCGGCCAGGGACGGGGGAACGGCAGGCTCCCCGGGTTCACTACACAGGCGACCAACCGCATGACGATCTACCGCTGATTCCTGGTGAAGTTCTCTACGGCGATGGTCCGGTGGTGATCAATGCGGGCCGGGACGTGGTCACGCTCAGGGTCCGTAACACGGCTGACCGCCCGATCCAGGTGGGCTCCCACTACCACTTCGCTGAGGTCAATCCAGGGCTGGACTTCAACCGCGCGGCAGCCTGGGGACGGCGGCTGAACGTGCTCTCCGGCGGCTCCGTGCGCTTCGAGCCGGGCGCCGTCGACGAGGTGGAGTTGATCCCGATCGGCGGTCAACGGATCGTGGCCGGGTTGCGTGGTGAGTGCGGAGGCAAGCTCGATGACGGACATCGACCGACGTGAGTACGACGCCTCGTTCGGCCCAACGACAGGGGATCGGATTCGCCTGGCGGACACCAACCTGTTCATCGAGGTCGAGGAGGATCGCTGTGGTGGTGGAGATGAGGCGGTGTTCGGGGGCGGCAAGTCGATCCGCGAGTCGATGGGCCAATCGCGCGCTACCCGCGCGGAGGGGACGCCAGACCTGGTGATCACCGGCGCGGTCGTGCTGGACCACTGGGGTGTGGTGAAGGCGGACGTCGGCATCCGTGACGGGCGAATCGTAGCGCTCGGCAAAGCGGGCAACCCAGAGACGATGGATGGCGTGCATCCCGGCCTGGTGATCGGTCCTTCCACCGAGGTGGCGTCCGGCAACGGCATGATCTTGACGGCTGGGACAGTGGACACCCACGTCCACTACGTCGTTCCGGACATGCTGGAGGAAGCGCTAGCGGCCGGCACCACGACCGTGGCCGGCGGGGGCACCGGCCCAACGGAGGGGTCCAAAGCCACCCTGGCGACGCCCGGGGCGTGGTGGCTGGCGCGGATGCTGGAGGCGTTCGATCCCTGGCCGGTCAACGTCCTGTTTCTCGCCCGCGGCAACACCGTCTCCCACGCGGCGTTGTGGGAGCAACTGCGCGGCGGGGCCGCCGGGTTCAAGGTGCACGAGGACTGGGGGGCGACCCCGGCCACCATCGACGCCGCGCTCTCCGTCGCCGACGAGTCCGGCGTGCAGGTGGCGATCCACAGCGACACGCTCAACGAGGCCGGATTCGTCGAAGATCTGCTGGCCGCGGTGAAGGGGCGGACGTTCCACGCCTACCACACGGAGGGGGCCGGCGGCGGGCACGCCCCGGATATCATCCGCATCGCCGGCGAGCGCTACGTCTTGCCTGCCTCCACGAACCCCACGCGTCCGTTCACGCGCAATACGGTTGCTGAGCATCTCGATATGGTGATGGTCGCCCACCACCTCAACCCGCAAGTGCCGAACGACCTCGCCTTCGCCGAGAGCCGGGTGAGGCCGGGCACGATTGCCGCCGAGGATGTGCTACACGACCTGGGAGCGTTGTCGATCATGTCGTCGGACGCACTAGCGATGGGACGCATCGGCGAGGTGGTGATTCGCACCTGGCAGACGGCCCACCAGATGAAGCGGCTGCGCGGCCCGCTGCCAGGTGACGGACGGGCGGACAACCATCGTGCCCGCCGTTACATCGCCAAGTACACGATCTGTCCGGCGGTGGCGCACGGGATCGCGCATGAGGTCGGGTCCGTCGAGCCAGGTAAGCTCGCCGACCTCGTGCTCTGGCAGCCGGCGCTGTTCGGGGTGCGGCCCGCCATGGTGTTCAAAGGGGGAATGGTGGCCGCCGCTGCCATCGGCGATCCGAATGCATCGGTGCCCACGCCCCAACCGGTGCTGCCTCGCCTCGGGTTCAATGCCAAGACTCCCGCGGCGGCGGCCACCAGCCTCGCGTTCGTCTCTCCGGTAGCCATTGAGGATGGGCTCGCCGATCGGTTGCCGGGGGTGCGACGGCGGCTGGTGCCGGTAGAGAACGTCCGCCAGCGCACAAAGGCGGACCTGCCGGAGAACACCGCCCTACCGCGGATCGAGGTCGACCCGGATACCTACAGCGTGCGCGTCGACGGCGAGTTGATCGAGCATGAGCCGGCCGCCGAGCTGCCGATGGCGCAGCGATACTTCCTCTTTTAGTGCGAGATATGACGCTACCAGAGACCACACAGCTCTCACCCACGTCGGAGCAGGCCAGCCTGTCGGGGCTGCTCCTCTTGGCGTCCGGGCGTTTCCCCGCCGGTGGCCACGCCCACTCCGGAGGTCTCGAGGCGGTGGTTACCGTTGAAGGCGTACGCGACATTCCGGGCCTGGAGGCGTTCCTACGTGGTCGCACCGCCACGACCGGTGTGGTCACGGCCGCATTCGCTGCGGCCGCATGTGCCGCGCTGACCGATCCCGCGGGATGCGGCGTTGCTATGCTGGGCGAGCTGGACCATGAGTTGGATGCACGGCTGCCTGCGCCGGCGCTGCGCACGGTTTCGCGGCGGCTCGGCCGCCAGATGCTGCGCGCAGGGCGCGTTGTGTGGCCGCACGCTCGTCTAGACGAACTGGCAGACGCCATGCCCCACGGGCCGCATCAGCCGGTCGCCCTCGGCGCGGTTGCCGCCGCGGCTGGTCTGGGCGCGCATGGTGCGGCGCTGGCCGCTGTGCACGAGTCCGTCGCAGGACCTGCGACCGCTGCCGTGCGCCTCCTCGGGCTCGATCCGTTCGCCGTGCACGCCGTGCTCGCCAGGCTCGGACCTTCACTCGACGCCATCGCCGTTGAGGGGGCAGCACACGCCCGGACGGCGCCCGCGGGCCTTCCTGCTCGGGGGGCGCCGCTGCTCGACATCCTCGCCGAACATCATGCCACGTGGGAGGTACGTCTCTTTGCATCCTAACGTGCGGCAGCCTGGTCACCAGCCACCCAACGAGCCTGAGCACGGCCGTGCACACGAGGACTTCGCGCCATCCCGGGCACGCAGCGCCAGACGCGCCGTTCGCATCGGCATCGGCGGTCCGGTCGGTTCCGGCAAGACCGCGCTGGTCGCTGCGCTGTGCCGGACACTGAGCGTCGAGCTGGAACTCGCGGTCGTGACTAACGACATCTACACCACCGAAGACGCCGACTTCCTACTCCGCCACGGTGTGCTCCCCGCCGAGCGGGTGCGCGCGGTCGAAACCGGCTGCTGCCCGCACACGGCGATCCGCGATGACATCTCCGCCAACTTGGAGGCCGTCGAGGACCTCGAAGAACGGCTCCCACTTCTCGATCTCATCCTGATTGAGAGCGGCGGGGATAACCTCACCGCCACGTTCAGCCGCGGGCTGATCGACCATCAGATCTTCGTGGTGGACGTCGCCGGTGGCGACAAGGTGCCCCGCAAGGGCGGACCAGGTGTCACCGGCGCCGACCTCCTCGTCATCAACAAGACCGATCTCGCACCCCTGGTCGGCGCAGATCTGGCGGTCATGGAGCGTGATGCGCGGGCTCGCAGGGGGAGCCTGCCGGTGCTGTTCACATCCCTGACCGAGCAGCCCGGTGCGCCGTATGTGGCGGCATGGGTGCGTGAACGGCTTGCTGGAAGTACCGGCTGATGCGCGCCGCCGCTCACCTGACGGTCGCGCTGGCGGGTGACGGTGCACGGACACGCATCACAGCCCTGCGCTCCGATCCGCCACTGATACTGCGCCCTACTAACCCGGCCGGCCCAGAGCCGGTCGCACGCTGGAATCTACGCGAAACACCTGTCGTGCGGGTGTCGCTCGCTGCTGGGGCTGCCGGTCCGGTCGGCGGCGATGACCTGCGCCTCAGCGTCGAGGTGGGACCCGGCGCCGCCCTGGTCCTGCGCAGTGTGGCGGCGACGCTCGTGCTGCCCGGTCCGCACAGGCAACACTCGCTCAGCGAGACTACCGTGCGGGTTGGCGCGGGCGGCACGTTCGTGTGGCTGCCCGGCCCGGTGATCGCGGCGCGGGGCTGTCACCATCGCGCCATTACCCATGTGACGTTGGAGGCGGGCGCGCGCCTGCTACTTCGCGAAGAGCTGCTGCTCGGCCGCCATGGAGAGCAGCCGGGGGCGATCCGCCAGCGCCTACGCGTCTGCCTCGGCGACCGCCCGCTCCACGACCAGGAGATCGCGCTCGGGCCCGGAGTGGAGGGCTGGGATGGCTCCGCTGTCACGGGCGGTCGCCGGGCGCTGGGCTCACTGCTCGTTGTCGATCCGGACTGGGCGGGGCAACCGTTCGGCCTGCCGTCCCCCACCGCCCGAGCGGATACCGCGCTGCTATCCCTGAGCGGTCCCGCCGTGCTGGTCACCGCCCTCGCAGACGATGGCCTGATACTTCGCCAGCGGCTCAACACCGGCCTCGCTGCGCTTGAGGCATGCCTACCGCGCGGCTGCGCATGAGACCACCGCGAATCCACAGCCCTGGCGAAACGATTCCCTACTCGGCGCTGTGAGCTAGAGCGATCTCGATGCGGGCCATCCCGCGGCACGCGCGTGCCACCGATCCGGGCCGGAGCCGCGCTTCGGTTGCCGCCAGGTGTGGATAGGCTACACTACGCGGCATTGTGGCAGGGCGAAATGCAGCGGAGGCGCACCATGATGGGCAGGCAACCGGCGCGGGCACACGTGATCGCGGGTGGCTTTCCTCCCGGCAGCGACGCCGGTCACGACCATGACTACGCGCGGCTGCGGGTGCTGGACCTGCTCCACGAGATGCAGGCTCCGGCCTCGGTCTCCAACGACTTTCACGACGTCGAAACATGGTTGCCGGTCAGCCGGCTGCTGATCACCTATACCGCCGGTCCCTACCCCGACGCGGGCCAGTCGCGCGCAATCCGCCGCTGGCTGGAGGAAGGAGGCCGGTGGGTGGGGCTGCACGGCACCAGCGGCGGCAAAGCCGTGCGGGTCGAGGGCCAGCGCCAACGCCGCTTCCTCAAGCTTGACCACCATGAGGTATTGGGCGGCTGGTTCCTCACCCATCCGCCGATCCGCCGCTTCACGGTCGACGTGGGTGACGCGCCGGACGTGCTGACGGACGGCCTGCCGCCCGCGTTTGAGGTGGCAGACGAGCCGTACTTTGTGGAGATCCAGGACCCGGCCAATACCCGCATTCTGCTGACATCCCAGTACGGACCGGACGCCGTATCGTCATCGATTGGCACGATCTATGAAAAGGACACCTCGCTGCTGGAGGACGGCAAGACCCGGGCGCTTGGTTATGTCCGCGATCTGGGCAACGGCGGCGTCACCTACATCGCTCTTGGGCATTGCCACAATCCGAGCAACAACATCCAGCCATCGGTCCACAGCAGTGTGGACCCCAACGGAAGCACACCGCTCACCTTCCGCGACCCCTGGGAGACGCCGGCGTTCCAGACGCTGCTGCGGAACGCCATCACCTGGGGAATGCGCGGCTAGGGAAGCGAGCGCCGGCCGGCGCAACGCCCCGTGCCCGCTGGGATCAGCCGGCCAGCGCCTGACGGTCGCGCACTAGCTCAGTGAGGATGCCCATGGCGCTGCGCGGGTAGAAGAAGATGCCGCTCTGACCATCGCCGATGGAGATCATCTCCAGACCCTTGTCGCGCAACCTCCGTGCCTCTTCCGGTACGTCGGTGCAGGCGTAGCCGAGGTGATGCAGACCCGGGCCACGCTTGGCCAGATAGCGAGCGATGCCGCTATCGGTGTCCTGCGGGATCAGGATCTCGATCAGCGTCTCGCCTTCGCCGACTTTGACGAAGTAAATGCGCGTGTTCTGCGGAGCGTAGAGGTTGCCATCGGGCATGGTGGTCCGGCTCAGCTCCACCGGGAAGCCGAGCCGGTCAATCAGCACTTCCCCGGCCTCACTCCAGGAATGCGCCACCACACCGACGTGGTCCAGCCGGATGATCATCGTGCGCCTCCTTCCGCTCGTTCCCTTATCCGCCGTGCTGCTTAAAGCCAGTGACCAGCGAGAGATACCAGGCGATGCCCGTCGTGAGCGCGGCATCGTCGAAGGTAAACTGACCAGAGTGGGGGTTGCCACGGCCGGCCGTCGGGGTGCCGGGCGTGCCGCCGCCCAATCGCACAAAGCAGCCGGGCACCTTGCGTAGGTAGTGGGCGAAGTCCTCGCCACCCATCCCGGGCCGGTTGGGGCCGATGTTCTCCTCGCCGATGATAGCCATTGCCGCCCGCCGCGCCACCTCTGCCATCCGATCATCGTTGATCAGCGCCGGATAGCCCCGCGTGTAGCTGAGTGTGATATCTGCCCCCCACATCGCCGCCGCGCCGCGCGCGACCGTCTCGATCTCGCGCGGCATCGCCTCCCATGTCTGCTCGTCCAGCGTCCGCACGGTGCCGCCGATCGTCACCTCCGGCGCGATCACGTTCGGGCGGGTGCCGCCCTGGATCGTCCCGATGGTGAGCACGGCGGGCAGCATGGGATTCACGCGGCGGGAGACGATGTGGTGCAGCGCGTTCACCACATGGGCGCTGACATGAATGGCATCCACCGTCGTGTGCGGTCGCGCCGCGTGCCCGCCCTTGCCGTGAACCGTGAGCGTGAAACGGTCCGACGATGCCGTATTGGCGCCAGGTCCGATCTCCATCTGACCCGCGTCCAGAAACGGGATCTGGTGGATGCCGAACACGGCGTCTATCCCATCGAGTGCGCCTGCCTCGATCAACTCCAGCGCCCCGCCCGGCGGCGATTCCTCGGCGTGCTGGAAGAGGAACACCAGCCGCCCCGGCACCTCGTCGCGGATCTCCATGAAGGCACGGGCGGCGCCCAGCAGCATGGCGGTGTGGGCATCGTGCCCGCAGGCATGCATGACACCGGCGCGAGCAGACTTAAACGGCAGATCTCCTTCCTCGTTCACCGGCAACGCATCCATATCGGCGCGGAGGGCGATGGCCGGCCCAGGCTGCCCGCCCTCCAGTGTCGCCGTCAACGCCGTGCCGTTGCGGCCCAGGCCCGTGCGCGGTTCGTAGCCCATCTCCACCAGCCGCGCCGCCACAAACGCCGCCGTCTCATGCTCCTCGAACGACAGCTCTGGATGACGATGCAGGTGATGACGGGCGTCACGCGTGAATTCGAACTGCCGGCGCGCCAGATCCAGGATGCGTTCGCTGTCCATCAGGCAGAGTCTCCGGCTCGGGCGCGCAGCGCCTCGAAGTTGGTGACAAGTGAGAGGTAGTATGCCACGCCGGTTGGCAGCGCGGCGTCATCGAGCAAAAATGCGCCGGAGTGACCAGCACCCCGCTGCGTCGTTCCCGGTGTGCCGACACCGATCGAGCCAAAGCATCCGGGCACCTGCTGGAGGTAGTAGGCAAAGTCCTCGGCCGGCATGATCGGCCGGCTCTGCGTGAACACCGCGCCCAACTCCAGCACCGCTTCCGCGGCCCGCCTGGCAACACCCGCCATCTCGGCATCATTGACGAGCACCGGATATCCGCGACGGTAGTCCAGCTTGTAGTCCGCTCCCCATGCACTCGTCACCCCACGGGCCACGGCCTCCACTTCAAGGGGAATACGGTCGCGCAGTGCGGGATCCAGCGTCCGTACCGTGGCGGTCAACGTCGCTTCGTGGGCGACGATGTTCTCCTTGGTGCCGGCGTGGAAGGTTCCGATCGTTATCACTGCCGGCTCCAGCGGCGACACCCGGCGCGAGACGATCTGATGCAGCGCCGTCACCAGCTGTGCGCCGATTTGGACAGCATCCACCGTCGTATCCGGCATGGCGCCGTGACCACCCCGGCCCAGCACCGTCAGCGAGAAGCCGTCGGTGGAGGCCTGCCGGGGGCCCGGCCCGAAGGACATCTGCCCCACGTCGAGCTGCGCGCTCTGGTGCAGCCCAAACACGGCATCGACGCCGTCAAGGGCACCGGCGGCGATCAGGTCCAGCGCGCCGCCGGGCACCATCTCCTCCGCGTGCTGGAACAGGAATACCACCCGGCCGGGTATGAGCGCGCGCGCCGTGGCCATGGCCCGGGCGGTGCCTAGCAGCATGGCCGTGTGGCCATCGTGACCGCAGGCGTGCATCACGCCCGGGCGCGCCGAGCGGTATTCCAGATCACTGGTCTCCTCAACCGGCAGCGCATCGATGTCGGCGCGTAGGGCGATGGTGGGGCCGGGCCGGCCGCCGGCCAGTTCCGCCGTTATCCCGGTACCGCTGGCGCCGATGCCGGTGCGCGGCTCGTAGCCCATCTCCCGCAGCCGCTCGGCGATGAATGCCGCTGTCTCATGCTCCTGAAAACTCAGTTCAGGGTTCCGGTGAATGTGCCGGCGGGCGGCGATGGTGTACGCCCGCTGCTCCTCCGCCAGCCGCCAGATCTGCTCTCGGTCCATACTGCTCCCGTCCAGCGCTTTCCGGGATTGAACCACGTGCGCCCGTCAAACGTCAGTCCGGCGCTGGGGCACGCTATCCGGCCGGACGGCAGATCTGTCCGGCAGCCCCAGCCGGCCTGATGCCGTTCGGAGGACGATCCGTTGCGGGACACGCCGGACAGCACTTGGATGGAGTTGCCTGACAGCCGTATGACCGCGCTCGGACATACACGGACCCAGCCGGCGGCCATGCTGAAGATGAACAGGCGCGGTCCGATACGCACCCCACCGCGCCGGGAGGATAGCGCAATGACAACGACCAGCGGCGTCTTGCTCTCAGGCTCGGACGGAGCGGCGTACTTCATCCCTGACGAGGTGCTGGCCACCTATCAGCTAACCGATGCAGCGGCCCAGCAGGTGTACACGGCGATGGCAGGCCGCACCGACACGCACGGCTTCTCCCTGCCGGAGCCGCTGCCGCAGGTACGGCGGCTGGCGATCGCGACGGGCCTCCTCCAGTACCGCGACCCGGCGCTGATCTCGGCAACGCCGATGCCACTCCCTGGCCCGAGCCTCGCTTCGGCGACACCGATCCAGCTTCCCTGACGGGGCGGCTGAGCAGACAGCAGGAGGCTCACGCGGCCTGCGGATGTCGGACGATAACCCTTTGTGTCCCTCCGGCCGGTGTGGTTTACTCTTCCGTACACCGGTGAGGAGGGACCGAAGTGTCAAAGCTGAGCGAGCGGCTGCCCCAGATGCGGTCGGTGCGCGACCCCGCGTACCGGCCAGTCTTTGCCATCACTCCGGAGGACCGTGCGCTGCTGGAGGAGCGCATCGGCGGCGCACAGCACTATAACGCCCCGATGCTGCGTCGCCTGGCCCAGGCAGACCCGACGAACATCGAGGTGCGCAAGGCGCTCGTCTCCAACATCGTGTCGGCCGAGTTCGCCGGGGTGGACGCGTTTGGCCGCAAGGTGTGCGAGTGGCAGGACTGGGCCGTGCCATGGGAGCTGATCATGGCCATGGCGCGCCAGACCTGGGACGAGGTGCGGCACGCCCAGCTTGGTATTGGCCTGATCGAAGGGTACGGCGGCCGTATCGGCGAGTACCCGGACACGCTCGCCGGCCAGGGCGGCGTCGCGCCGGCCGCTCCCGCCTCGCCGTACGGCGACGACCCGGCGGACCCGGTGGTCTCCCTGTCCGCTACCAACGTATCGCTGGAGGGTTTTGCGCTCACCCTGTTCCAGGGCACGGCCGAGCTGGGTAAGCAAATCGGCGATGGCCTGATGGAGCACTGCTACGACTACAACTGGGCCGACGAAGTGACGCACACGGCCATCGGTGACTGGTTCATCAAGAAGCTGGCCGAGACTGACCCCGAAGCAGAGCGCAAGGCGCTGCGCGCCCACGCCCGCGCGGAGCAGATGCGCGGCATGATCTCCGGCGAGCAGCTGGCCGAAATCAAGCAGTTCTTCGCCGAGGAAGATGAGCGCGCCAACCTGGCGCTCGGCTAGCGCGTGGCGGGCGCGGGTCCCCCGCCTACCGGTGCCATATGGCCTACGTCATTGAACTTGAACCCTGTATCAACTGCGGATGGTGCCGCCGGGCGTGCCCCACCGACACCATCCGGTACTTCGGCACTGGCCACCGTACACATGTGATCGAACCCTCCGGCTGCATCGATTGCGATCTGTGTGCCCAGGTATGTCCGGTGCAGTGCATCAGGCGTGAGCCGTCAATCGTTCCTGAGCCGGGGGCGCTGCTGGCCGCCCGTGCGAAAGCCAAGGCCTGGGCACGGCGACGGTATGAAGCCGATCGCCAGGGCCGGGCAGCCGCTCAGGCGCTCGCCGCCCGGCTACGCGCCGCCACCCCGAGCAAGGACAGCCCGCACCCTTCCCCGAGGTAACCAGAGATGCCCGAGCTGTGCGTCGATACCCGCTCCATCGGCGGGGCGTTCTCCGTCGATGAGTGCGCCCGTCGCTTCCTTCATTACCGCTTCGCTGAGAATGTGTGCCTGACCACCGCCGCCGGCTGGACGCCAACCAGCCCCAGTATCAAGGTCAAGTTCGCACTCGGGGAGCACTGCTACCATGACTCGATTCACTCCTTCTGGCTGGGCCAGCGCCTGCCGGAGCTGCGCGTGACGGATGGGGCCGATCTCTCTGCTCCACCGACGCTGCGCTCCTCCACCGCCGCCGAGCCGCCAAACGAAGCCTTCCTCAAGTTCTGCGAGGAGATGCAAAACGCAGACGACCAGCTTCTGCGCATCGTGGGGCTGTACCGGGTGCTCAAGACGCACCTGGCTGTCTACTACCGCCACCATATCGCCGTCACCGATCCGATCTGCGATGGGCCGTCGGTGCGCATCCTCAATCACATCCTGCTTGAGGAGGAGGATCATGTGCGCTGGGGACAGGCGATCTATGAGGAACTGGCGGATACGCCAGAGCAGCGGCGCGCGGCGCTGGAATGGCAGCTGCATTTAGAGGACCTGCTGGTGCGCTCGGGCGGGGTGACGGGTGGCAGGTGACGGCCGCCATATCCTCCCTTTCCCCTATTCCCCGAGACCGGACGCTCCCAATACCCTGAGGTCAGCCCGACCGCTGCTGTCATGCGTACACGCCCAGGACACGTTGGGAGCGCGCCATGCGCCGTATTCTATTCAGCCTGCTGACTGCGCTGGCGCTCGCCCTCACCACCGCGGGGCTACCGGTCCGCGCCCTTCAGGATCCACGCATCTCCTGTCAGGAACTCCGCGACCTGGGGCTGCCGGTCGTCCTGAGCGACCGCGATTTGACCGGCGGTGAAGAACTGGGCTTCTGCCTGGTGGCGCGCCCCGAAGAAGATACCTTCATCGCCTACCTGCCCAACACCGCCACGCCGGAAGACTTCCGCACCGCCAAGCTGGCATACGTCACGGCGATGACGGCAGGCGGCTACGACGTGTGCCGGATCGGCGTGTGGCGGCCACTGGGTCGCGAGGGCGCGGCGCCGGTGCCGGTGACAGCCGCTGACCGGCTCAATACACCGCACGTCTGCCCGGCACGGGTGGTGGCGCGCGATCCCGGCGCCGCATCCTGGCTGGGCGAGGTCGAACCGCTGATCGCTGACATCGCCAAACGCGGCGCTGCCGACCTCGGCGTCTCCGCTCACCGGCCGCTGACGGTGGACCTGCACACCGACCGTGCCGCCGTGGCTGCCGCGCTGGCTGCAGAGCGGCCGGAGTGGGACCCGCGTGCCGCCGCCGACGAGGCACGGCGCGGCCGGTCGCTGACGGTGCTGTCGCCATCGCGTGGTATGTACATGCTCGTCAATCTTAGCGACCAGCCTTCCCAGGAGGTGCTGGCCCGACGTCTGGCGCACGAGTACGTCCATTACCTGCAGAGCGTGGCGGCCGGCACGCTGGACGCCTATCCGCTGTGGTTTCTGGAAGGGCACGCCGAGTACGAGATGGAGCGGCTGGCCGGGCCTGGATGGAACCCACGCGCCGATGCTGCCACCCGCCAGCGCCGCGGCGTCGCTCCCAGCCTGATCGACCTGATCACCGCCGAGCAATGGGCCAGCCTGGAGGAGCGGCACGAAAACGGTGTCTACAGCCGCGGCTACAGCGCCGTGGCATTCATCGCGGATCGCTGGGGACACGCCGCCACCGCCCGGCTGCTGCGCTCGGCAGATGAGAGCGATCCCGGCCGGTTCGACCGCACCCTGTCTGAGATTACCGGGATGGATCTGGCTGGGTTCGACCGAGCGCTGAGCGAGTGGCTGCAACGGCTCACCGGCAGCGCCACCTTCTACAATGACAGCCCGATGAGCCAGCGGCTGGAGCTGGCCGATGGCCGCCGGTTTGACCTGCCGGCCTGCACCACCTGCACCTTCCACCGCGCCGCCGACACCTGCCAGATTGAAGGCCGGCCGTCGGTACGCATCGAGCTGCCGCCGGGCGATGTGCGCATCACGCGCATCGTCCCGAACAACCGTATCCACTTCCCAGACAGCCACGTCATCATCGCGATGGAGCCGGCGACCAACCTGACGCGCTGCCTCGAGCTACGCGTCTAGCCCGTTGCGGCGGCAGACGTCCCCATACCAGAGCGCGCTCGGCTTCGGCTTGCGCTCAAGCGTGTTCGGCTCCACCGCCACCAGTCCGAACTTTGGGCCGTAGCCCAGCGCCCACTCGAAGTTATCCATGGTGGACCAGTGGATGTAGCCGCGAACGTCCGCGCCATCCGCAATCGCCTGGTGCAGGCCGCGCAGCGCCGCGTCGGTGTATGCGATCCGGCGGCCGTCATCGTCGGTGCCGATACCGTTCTCGGTCACGATCACCGGCTTGCCGGTGCGGGCTGCCGCCTCCCGCACGCAGGCCGCCAGGGCCGCCGGCCAGAACTCATAGCCCATCTGCGTCAACTCGGCGTCCGGCTCCGGGTCCATCACCCCATCGTCGCCAACCCGCACGCGCGTGTATGTCTGCACACCGACGAAGTCGGAGCCGTCATCGCGCACCGCGTCGAGATACGGCCCGTGCCAGGCGCTGCGTCCAGCCTCGGCCAGAGCCAGCGCACCATCGGCGGTATTCGGAATGACCGCGCCAAACAGCCGGGCGAAGCCGGCAGCGCTGCGCCGCCCGCCCGGGACCGGCGTGAACTCCTGCATCGCCACGGTCAGCCCGACCTGCGCGGCCCCTGGACCGGACTTCACCGCCGCCAGCGCTGCCGCGTGCCCGGCAAGCAGGTTCGCCCGCGCCGCAGCGTAGCGCTCGGGGTCGCGTGCGCCCGGCGGGAACATGCCCGCCAAATAACCGAAGACCGCCACGATGTTCGGCTCGTTGATGGTGCACACGTAAGGGATCCGTGCACCCAGCGCCGCCATCACCCGCCCGGCAAAGCGACCAAAGCGCGCAGGCGCCTCTGGCGCGGCCCAGCCGCCGCGCGCAGCCAGCCAGCGCGGCGTCGTGAAATGGTGCAATGTCACCATCGGGATGAGATTGTGCTGTTCGCAGCCATCCAGCACGCGGCCGTAGCGGGCCAGCGCCGCGGCTGAGAACTCACCATCCTCCGGCTCGACACGCGACCACTCCACCGAGAACCGAAACACACGCTGCCCGAGCGAAGCCACTAGCGCGATGTCGTCCCGGAATCGGTGGTAATGGTCGCAGGCGTCGCCGGACGGTGCGACACAGGGTGAACCAGGCTGATGCTCCCAAGCCCACCAGTCGTTGTTCCAGTTGCCGCCTTCGATCTGGTGCGCCGCCGTGGCGCTTCCCCACAAGAACCCGGCCGGGAACTGCATCGCACCCTCCTGGCGCCGTCGAACGCGCGTGTCCATGGTAGACTCCGGATGGCACCTCGGGTGACTACCGTACCCACAGGCAGGAGCGGGCTGGCCATGCTCATCACAACCACAGCCTTCATCCAGGGGCGCAACATTGATGCCTACCATGGTGTGGTGGTGGGCGAGGCGATTTTAGGTGCGAACATCTTCAAGGACATGTTCGCCGGTATCCGCGATATCGTCGGCGGCCGCGCCGGCGCCTATGAGCAAGAGCTGCGCAAGGCGCGCGACATCGCCTTCTCGGAGATGACGGCGTCCGCCGAGTCACTCGGCGCCAACGCCATCATCGGTGTGGACCTGGACTACGAGACCATCGAGCGCGGCTCGGGTGGCGGCATGCTGATGGTGACTGTCAGCGGGACGGCAGTCACCATCGACTAGGATCACCGGCGGCTTGCCGCCTGCGGTCAAGCTATCGCCGTGGCCCAGGCTGAATTGACACAGCCACGTGCGAAGCGCATCGAAGCCGGCCATCTTTGGACGTACAACCGGGGCGCCGGCGCTGTTCAGGACGGCCCGGCGCGGTCCTCCAGCCAGGCGTTGAAGCGCGGGCGGCGCTTCTCCCGGAAGGCGGCGACACCTTCGCGTACATCGGGATGGTGGTCTGATACCGCCGTCTTGGCCGCAATCTCATCCAGCGATTGCAGGAAGCTCAGCTCGGCGGCATTGTAGATGCTGCGCTTGAGCAGTCGCATGGCGACCTGCGGCCCCTCTGCCAGCTCGCGGGCCAGGGCCAGCGTCCGGTCCAGCAGCGCTTCTGGTGCGGTTATCTCGTGCACCAGCCCCAGTCGCAGTGCCTCATCGCCATCTACGAACCGGTTGTGCATGAGGAAGTCCATCGCCCGCGCCACGCCCAGCAGTTGCACGAGCAGGTACTGACCGCCCTCATCCGGCAGCAGGCCAAAGCGCAGCGTGCCGCTACCGATGCGCGCTGCCGTCGATGCAATGCGGAAGTCGCAGGCCAGCGCCAGCGACATGCCGGTCTGCACCGCCACGCCGTTCACCGCCGCGATCACCAGCTTGTCCAGCGAACGCACCGCCAGGTTGAGCGGCTGCGAGAGGCCGCGCAGGCCGTTGTAGGTACCGATGGGATTGCCGTGACCGCGCGGAATATCAGGGACCAGCGCCTGCGCGCCGCCATAATCCACCTCTCGCCCGGTGATATCGTCACCCGCCGAGAAAGCTCGGCCTGAGCCGGTGATGACGACGACGCGCACACGGTCGTGCATCTGCGCCTGCAACAGCACCTCGACGAGGTCACGCTTCATCGGCGCGGTCATCCCATTCAGCCGCTCAGGCTGATTGAACGTGATCAGCGCGATGCCCGGATGGCGCAGCTCCACCTCGAATCCGCGGAACAGTCCGGTGGGGAATGGCATGCCGCCCCTCCTGATTCCTGCACGACGTGCACCCAGCTCCGGCCGGCGTACGGTGTTACGTCAATCCGCGCTCTGACTCATACGCCAGCGCCCGGTCCACCGTGGCGAACCGGCGGCGGGAGCCTTCACCTTCGCTCAGTTCCTTCGCCCCGGATTCGCTCATCACAACGTAGGTTTGCAGGGCGGCCTTGACGAAGGTGGAGTAGCCCATCTCGTCCTGCGCCTGATTGAGCGACAGCTTTGCCAGCCGTAACGAGAACGGATCCTGCAACGCAATCCGCCGAGCCAGCGCCTGCGCCGCCGCCACCTGCTCCCCAGCGGGCACCACCCGCGTCACGAACCCCGCTTCCTTGGCCTCATCCGCGTGAAGGAAGCGGAACTCAAACAGCAGCTCCTTCGCCTTGCGGATGCCGACGTCGTAGGGGACGGAGAAGTACTGGAAGTGCGAGGCGAGGAACTTCGTGTTCTCCGCGGCGATGATCAGGTCCATGGCGGTGGCGATCATCCAGCCGCCGAAGATGCAGTATCCGTGCACCGCGGCGATGGCCGGCTTGGGTAGGTTGCGCCAGCGCAGCCCCATATCGATATACAGGTCCCACACCCGCGTGTACCGCCCCTGCATCCCGGGAGACATCTGGGCCCGGTTTTGGCCCTCGGCCACGGACAGGTCATGCCCGGCGGAGAAGGTGTCGCCCTTGCCGGCCAGGACGATGACGCGCACATCGTCGTCTGCGCAAGCGCGGGTGAAAGCGGCGTCCATCTCCTCGAGCAAGGCTCGGCTCTGGGCGTTCTTCTTCTCCGGCCGGTTTAGCCACACCGTCGCTACCGGCCCATCTACCTCGTAGAGAATGTGCTCGTACGTCATCACACGCTCCTTTGACGTGAACGCAGAGAGTAGACCACGCGCATCGCGCTGGCGCAAAAGCCCCCTACCCGATGCCAAACACCGAGCGCAGGTGCGGGTTCAGGAAGCGACCGGCCGGGTCCAGATCGGCATGCAGCCGCAGAAAGTCATGCCAGCGCGGGTACAACATCTCGAGATCGGCCGCGGTGCGGGTATGGACCTTGCCCCAGTGGGGACGGCCCTCCGCCTCGACGAAGATCCGCTCGATATCGGCGAAGAAGTCCGCATACGGTAGGCGCGCGTCCTGGTGGATGGAGATCGTCACCGTCTCGCGTGCGTAGGCCGGACTTAGCCACGAGTCATCGGCCGCCAGAGTACGATACTCCACCGGCCAGCGCACGTCGGGATGATAGCGGCGCATCCGGTCCCGCACCGCCGCAAAGCAGGCGGGGCCGCGCTCGGCCGGCACTGCATACTCCATTTCATTGAACAGGCGGGAGCGGATCGAGGGAATGACGCGTGCGCTCCAGCCGGTGCGCCGGCGCGTCGCCGGGGAGCGTACGGCGGCCAGCGGCCCGGCGGGAGTGCCCATCACCAGGTCGGCGGCGCTGGGCTCGGCGGGCAGGTCAGTCGGGTTCAGTGTCTTGCATTCGGTGGTGTCGCTCTCAGGGAACCAGAAGAACTCGTAGCGCACATTCTCGGCGATGCGCGCGGCCAGCCGGTCCTGAGTCTCAGCTACCGGCTCCTGCCATACCTGCTCGAGCAGGCGATACGCGGGCACCAATTGCAGCGTCAGGGTGCTGAACACACCGAGCATCCCCAGTGATACCCGCGCCGCGTGCAGATGGTCCGGATGGTGCGGCTCATCCCAGGCAACGACCTCGCCCGAGGCCGTCACCAGCCTCAGCCCGATCACTTGCGTGGCGACATTGCCCAATGACCGGCCGGTGCCGTGCGTGCCGGTGGAGACCGCTCCGGCAATCGACTGCACGTCGACGTCACCAAGGTTCGGCATCGCCATTCCGGCGTCGAACAGCAAATCGCCGAGCGCGTGCAGCTTGGTGCCGGCCCGAACCGTAGCTGTCTGGGCGCCGGCATCGACCTGTTCCAGGCCGCTCCAGCGGTCAAGCGACAGCAGCAGGCCATCGGTGGCTGCCAGCGGTGTAAATGAGTGACCGGTTCCCACCACACGCACCGCGGCGGCAGCGGACCCGGCGCGTCGCACCATGTCCTGAATCGCCGACTCGCTGTCCGGCTGCTCCACCCACCGTGGTGACGCGGCAACGGAACCAGACCAGTTCGTCCACTGTGGCAATGGAAGTGGCCTCCTCCTGCAAGGCTGCGCCGGTTCGCGCCGGAACATCGGAGCCCAATGGCGGCTCCCGACGGCATCACTCTACGCGATGCGGCATGGTGCTTGTGCGGTGGGGCGGGCGGAGCACATGGCGGCCCGAGCCCGATCTGTCAGCGGTTTGTCATCGGTTGGCACTACAGCCCCCGGCCGGTCCCACCGATGATCAAGGTGGGCCAGGGAGCCCGGCGCGCACTTCGCGGCCCGTGCCGCTTCCCTCTCTGGTCAGGCGATGCGGTATCGTGCGGTCGCTGCCGGAGCGCCACCGCTCTGTTGCCAGCCCGAACCGCATGTCACACACTCTGGGCCGCGTCCGAAGGTGCCTCGTGGCTGCACATGACCGGCTAACGCTCGCCGCCTCGGCAGACGCCGATGATGCCTGTCCGTTGCTGCGCTCGGCCCACCTGCCGGCGCTGTTCACGGATGAGCGCGGCGTCGTCCTGCGCGCGTCGGCGGCGGCAAACAAGCTGCTAGGCGATGTCCGTAATGCTCCCGGACAAACGGTGAGCACACTACTGCCGTTCGTCACGCCGCCAGGCGCCGGGGAGGTGCAGTACTGGCAAGGTTCGGTGGCGCTTCACGACGCACCACCGCTACATCTCGACGTGACGGGCACACCGCTCAGCTGCCGCCCGGCCGGCGGACACCTCTACATCCTGCATGACACATCACCGTTCGCAGAGATCGACCGCATCAAGGAACAGTTCCTGTTCAACGTCGCCCATGAACTGCGTGGCCCGCTGGCCGTGCTTGATAACGCGCTGGAGATCCTCGGAGACAGCTATGCCGAGCTTTCGGCCGTTGAGATGCGGCGGTTGATCACCTCGGCACGGCACACCGCTGCGCGGCTGCGGGCCTTGATGGATGACTTGCTCAGCGCCGGGGCGATTCAAGCTGGACGGTTTGTGGTCAGGGCGCGGCCGGAGACGGTGCAGCGCTTGATCGACGAAGGGCTCGCGGCGGCGGCCGCCACCATCGAAGCCCGCCAGCAGGCGGTGGAACAACAGATCGCTGACGGGCTGCCACTGGTGCGCGCCGACGTCCCGGCAATTGCCCGGGTGTTCGCGAATCTGCTGAGCAACGCCGCCAAGTACAGCCCCGAGGGCGCAACCGTGGTCGTGCGTGCAGTGGCTGCGGGCACGTTCGTGCGGTTCTCGGTGGAGGACACCGGACCTGGTATCCCGGTGGCCCAACAGGAGGGATTATTCGACCGGTTCTACCGCTCACGCGCAGGAAATGAGCCACCCGGCATCGGCCTTGGGCTGGCGATTGCCAGAGGGGTAGTTGAGGCGCATGGCGGAACCATCGATGTGGAACGGGACCGCCCGCAGGGCGCCTGCGTCTGGTTCACACTGCCGCTAGCATGAGAGACGCCATGAAGCTGCTGGTGGTGGATGACGATCGCGACCTGGTGGAGCTGCTGGACTTCGTGTTGCGGCGGGCGGGGTTCACCGTGATCGCTGCTCACGACGCGCCTACCGCGCGCCAGACGATGCGCACCGAGCGACCGGACCTGGTGGTGCTGGATATCAATCTGGGCCGGTGGAACGGTATCGAGTTAATCGCCGACCTGCGCCGCGAGCGTGACGTGCCGGTAGTGCTGCTCACCGGGCGCGACAGCGAGGAGGACAAAGTCGCTGGGCTGGAAGCCGGTGCAGACGACTACATCACCAAGCCGTTTGCCCATCGTGAGCTGGTCGCCCGCATCCGGGCCATGCTGCGCCGTTACGGCCGGCAACCACAGGCCGAGCGGCCGGCAGCGGAACGGCTTCAGGTCGGTCCGGTCACCCTCGATACGCAGACACATACCGCGTCAAAGGAAGGCGCCGCGCTGAACCTGACCGTGACGGAGTTCCGGCTGTTGCACTATCTGATGCGGCATGCCGGGACGGTGGTTCCGACGGCAGACATGCTGCGGCATGTCTGGGGCTACGATGACCCGGCGGGGAGTGATGTGGTACGGGTCACGGTGTTTCGGCTGCGGCGCAAGCTCGAGGATGATCCCGCCGATCCGAAGCTCATCCAGACCGTGCCGGGTGTGGGTGTGCTCCTGCACCGGCGACCGGAGGTGCAGCCACCGGCTGTAACGTAAATGTTCTGTTGATAGTGGTAGCGTAACAGCTTTGTTACGATGCAGGTAACGGCAACGTAATGGGATCGCTCTCCATAATGTGACCAGCAGAATCGACGCGCTGGTCAAGAGGAGAGTCGCCGAACGTGTGGGAGTTTCTGACCCGCGTCGACTTGTTTGGGGGGCTCGCCCCGGAGACGCTGAAGCTGCTGGAGCCGGGAACGCAGGTGCGATCCTTTGCCCGTGGCAGCCGGCTGTTTGTCCAGGGCGGGGAGCATGCCGCGCTGTACGTGATCGTCACGGGACAGGTCCGCACAGAGCGGCGGCATCCGGATATCAGGGGGGCCGTGGTGCTCGCTGAACTCGGGCCGGGTGAGGTGGTGGGGGCACAGGGGATCCTGGACGGCATGCCCTGCACGCACACCGCCGTTGTCACCGACCCGACCGAGGCGGTTGAGGTACCGGCCGGTTCCATGGCCCGTCTGCTCGCTCATCCCTCGGCCCGGTCACGCCGGCTCATGGACACCTTCAGCTCACGGCTGCAGCCACAGGGCATGTTCGCGCTGGGGCGTCAGCCGTTACAGGACGGGTGAGACATGGAATTGCGCCGGTACCTGGGTGTGTTCTGGCGGTGGTCGTGGCTGATCATCCTCGGGACGGTACTGTCGGCGGGAGCCATGTACGCGCTGACGCGCGGCCAGGCCAAGATGTACGCCGCCTCCGCCACGATCCTGGTCAACCAGGCGACCGAGGCCACCGGTCCGACCTACAACGACGTGCTCGCCAACCAGCAGCTGACGAAGACCTACACCCGCCTGGTCACCTCCGGGCCGGTGCTCGAGCGGGTAGGCGCCGCGTACGGCTTGTCCTATGACAATCTCGAGAAGATCGTCTCGGCCGAGGCCGGCCGCGAGACGCAGTTGATCGACATCACCGTCAAGCACCGCGATCCACAAATCGCCGCCCAGATCGCGAACGACATCGCCCGGGCCTTCTCTGAGCAGGTGCGCCAATCGCAGCTCGGCCAGCTCGCCTCCGCCGAGGCCGACCTGGAGAAGCAGGTGCAGTCGACCCAGGCTACCATCGACGAACGGCAGGCACTGGTTCGCCGCCTGTCCACACCGAACCAGCCGGACCTGTCCGAGGCCGAGCGCACACAGCGCCTGGCCGACGCCCAGGTCCAGGTGACCGTCCTGCGCGAGGGGCTGAACTCGTTGCTCCGCCAGTTGCAGGACCTGCGCATCAATCTGGCCCGCACCATCAATAGCGTCACACTGGCGGATCCGGCGCGTGTGCCGGTGCAGCCGGTGAGCCCGCGGCCGCTGCTGAACACCGCGCTTGGCGCGTTCCTGGGACTGCTGCTGTTCGCTGGTATCGTCGCGCTGATCGAGTACCTCGACGACACGGTCAAGACTGCGGAGGACGTGGAGCGAGCAGCCGGCACCGCGCTCTTGGGCACGGTCGCCCGCTTTGGCGCCCGCTGGTGGCGGCCCGGCGCCAAGAAGGATCAGGCGCCGCTCGTCTCTATCTCCGATCGCTGGTCGCCCGCCGCCGAGGCGTACCGCATGCTCCGCACCAACATCGAGTTTGCCCGGGCAGGACGTGACCAGCGGGTGATGCTCGTCACCAGCGCACGCGCCGGCGAGGGAAAGAGCACGACCGCCTCCAACCTGGCGGTCATGCTGGCCCAGACCGGGCGCACGGTGGTGTTGGTGGATGCCGACTTGCGCCGCCCCACGCTGAGCGAGGTATTCGATGTGCCTAACGGCACCGGTCTATCGACGCTGTTCGTGATCGATGACCCGGACCCGGTGCGTTTCCTCCGCCCCACCGCAGCCGAAGGCCTGATGCTGCTGCCCAGCGGGCCGATTCCGCCCAACCCCGCCGAGTTACTGGCTTCGGAGCGCATGGCTCATATCGTTGAAGATCTCAAGCTGCACGCCGACTTCGTCATTTTCGACAGCGCGCCGCTGCTGGAGGTCGCCGACACCTCTGCCCTGGCCGCGCAGGTTGATGGCGTCGTGATCGTCGTAGACTCCGGCCGCACGCGCGGCAGCGTCGTCGAGAGCGCCGTCGATGTCCTGGAGCGGGTGCAGGCCAATCTCTGGGGTATCATCCTGAACAAGCTTAGCCGGGCGCACGCTGGGGCCTACTACCGTGGCTACCGTTATTCCGGCCAGCCGGACGGTGACCACACGAGCCACAGCAGCCGCCCCGAGGTGGCGTAAGCGAAAGGGGTTGCCGTGAAGACCGCCTCTCAGCAGACGGATGACCGCGCCCAGGAGCGGAAGGCGCTCCGGCATCACGGCTCTCCCAGCACGAGGCCTGCCATGCAACAGAGCACGATCGTGCCGTTTCCCGGCACGGAAGATCGGTTTGGCGGCCAAGGCGCCCGTCGGGTCTACGCCTTCGCCAAGCGATCCTTCGACATTCTGTTTGCGCTGGCATTCATCCTCATGACGCTGCCGGTCTGGATCGCCATTGCCGTCGCCATCAAGCTCAGCTCGCCCGGGCCGGTGTTCTTCGCCCAGCCACGCGTCGGCCGCAACGCCCAGGTGTTCCGCTGCCTCAAGTTCCGCACCATGCGCCCCGATGCCGAAGCGATGCTCAAAGACTCAGCGCTGGCCGCCGAGTTCGAGAAGTCATGGAAGCTGCAGAACGACCCGCGGATCACGCCGATTGGCCGCATCCTGCGGAAGACCTCGCTCGATGAGCTGCCACAGCTCCTCAACGTGCTCAAGGGCGAGATGAGCGTCGTTGGTCCGCGGCCGGTCCAGGTGCGTGAGCTGGCCGAGCGCTTCGGCCCGTGGGGTCCGACCGTCGCATCCGTCCGTCCGGGTCTCACGTCACTGTGGTCGGTCTCGGGCCGGTCAGCGCTGTCGTACCCGGAGCGCGTCCGGCTGGAAGTGGAGTACGTGCGCCGCCGCTCGTTCTGGTTTGATCTCAAACTGGTGCTGCTGACCGTGCCTGCCGTGATCAAGGGCTCGGGTGCGGTATAGCCGGTCCTTCAGCCGGCGGTCTCCCGCGGATTAGGTGCGATCCCCCTACGCACTCGGGCCGCGACGCTCGATACTGAAATCAGACGGCACACCCGCCCTGCGGGATGACCGCACGGCCTGGTCACCGCGAAGGAGCGGTAGGCGGAAGCGGGCGGGCGGTTGCCGGCCCCTCGTGAGGGACATCCAGCATGAATATCTCGGTCATTGCCCTGGGCAAGATGGGTTTGCCCGTCGCCGCGATCTGGGCTGCCAAGGGGCACCAGGTTACCGGTTGTGACATCAATCCCCATCTCGTTGCGCTCACCAACCAGGGTATCAGCCACATTACCCACGAGCCGGGACTGGCGGAACGGCTGCCGGAGCTGGTGCGAGCCGGCCGGCTGCGTGCCACCACCGACACCGCCACCGGTGTGGCGGACGCGGACCTGATCATTGTGCTGGTGCCGCTGGATGTGGATCCCGTTGACCACCGCCCGGACTTCCATGGCATGGATGCCGCCTTCAGCGCCATCGCCACCGGCATGAAGCCGGGTGCATTGGTGGTACTGGAGACAACAGTGCCGGTGGGTACCACGCGCGGCCGGTTCCTGCCCGTGCTCGAGGCGGGTGGCCGCCGCGTCGGGGTTGACTTCTATATGGCCTTCAGCCCGGAACGGCTCCAATCCAGCCGCATCGAGCGGGACCTGCACACCTATCCCCGCGTGGTCGGCGGCATTGAGCCGCACTCCGGGGAGATGGCGGCGACGTTCTACGGCGAGAATTTCGATGTTCCGGTGTTCAATCTCGCCTCAGCGGAAGCAGCGGAGTTCTGTAAGCTGGCGGAGTCCGTCTACCGAGACGTTAACATCGCCCTGGCCAACGAGCTGGCGCTGTACGCCGGTGCGCACGGCATCGACTTTCAGCAGATCATTCCAGCCGCCAACTCGCAGCCGCAATCGCACCTGCACAAGCCGGGCCTGGGCGTGGGTGGCCACTGCATCCCCGTCTATCCCTATTTCATGCTGCACGATGCCGAGGGCGCCGCGCTCACCGCGCAGGCCCGCGCCACCAACGATGGCATGCAGCGCGCCGGCGTAGACCGCATCGAGGAGTCGTTGGGCGGGCTGCAGGATGCCCGCGTGCTGCTGTGCGGTGTCACCTACCGGCCAGGGGTCAAAGAGGTATCCCACTCGCCCATGCTCGACATGGCGCGCGAGCTCCGCACCCGCGGCGCCGTGGTGGGCGGCCATGACCCGCTGCTCACTACCGAGGAGATCGCCGCGCTGGGCATGATCCCCGCCGCACCGGACGGCTCCTGGCCCGCCGATGCCGCAGTCATTCACACCAACGATCCGTACTACCGCACCTTCGACCCGCGCGCCATTCCCGGGCTACGGGTGGTGCTGGACGGTGGCGCGGCGCTCGACCCCGCCCTGGTGGCGGATGCAGGCGCGACCTACCTGGGCATCGGCCGTCCGGCTGTCCCAGCGCGCACCACGCAGGAGGCAACGCGATGATCCGCGTTGGCATCGTTGGCTGCGGTTACTGGGGGCCGCTGCACGTTCGGGTGTTCGGTCAGGCCGGTGACGCCGCAGTCACCTGGGCCTGCGACCTCAACCCCAACCGGTTGGAGCACATCGCCGCGCAGTACCCAGAGGTGCGCACCACGCGCGACCTGAATGAGTTGCTGGCAGCGGATATCGACGCGGTGGTGATCGCCACGCCGGCCGGCACGCACGCGCCGCTCGCCATCCGGGCAATGGAAGCGGGCAAGCACGTGCTCGTCGAAAAGCCGCTCGCCACCAGCACGAGTGAGGCACACGCGATGCTGGCCACGGCGGCTCGCACCGACCGCCGGCTGATGGTGGGACACACCTTCATCTACCATGCCGCCGTCCGCACGCTGCGCGACCTGATCCATGGCGGTGAGTTGGGCGAGCTGTACTACCTTGACTCCAAGCGCGTGAACCTGGGCCTGCACCGCAAAGATGTGGATGTCACCTGGGACCTGGCGTCCCATGATGTGGCAATCCTACGCTACCTGCTGGGTGAGGACCCGTCTGCTGTGGCCGCCACGGGGGCTGCCTTCCACAACCCGGAGGTCCCGGAGCTCGCCTACCTGCAATTCTCGTATCCATCAGGTGTGCTCGCCAACTTGCACGTCAGCTGGCTGGACCCCCTCAAAGTGCGGCAGATGACCATCGTCGGCAGCCGCCGCATGGTGGTGTGGGATGATGTCGCCACGGACGGTAAGCTCAAGCTGTTCGACAAAGGGATGGCGCGGGCGCCGTATTATGACGACTTCGGCCAGTGGCAGGTCGCTTACCGCTCTGGCGACGGCCAGGACGTGCCGTTTGACTTCGCCGAGCCGCTGAAGCTAGAGGCTCAGGAGTTCCTGTCCGCCATACAGGCACGACGCGAGCCGCTGACCGGAGGCGCCGAGGGTCTGGCCGTGGTGCAGGCGCTGGAGAACGCGGCGCGGGTGATGCATGTCCAGCGCGCTTTGGCGCTGCCGCGCGCCGGGTAGGGAACACTGCGGGGAGCAGCAGACGGATGCAGGTGCGAGCGGCAACGACGGCCTTACCGACACGCTGGGGCGGCGAGCAGAGCTGCGCCCCATTGAGCCCGGCTACCACGTGGGGCGAGGTGGAATAGCAGCATGCCCGATCTGCTGATCGAGCACCCTCCTGGTTACGAGGCGGAGCGCCGCTACATCCACAAGGTGATCCTCGGCGAGTTTCTGGGGCTCACCTTTGCGGCGCGTCCGGCCCAGCGCGCCGATGTGTGCATCCGCGCGGAGTCAGGCTGTGGTGAACTGACGCTGCCGGACCAGCTATTCCAGACGCCGTCGCCGCAGTGGCTGACGCGCGCATCGTTGCCGCGGCTTCCCTTACCGAGCATTGACAGCCCCAACTGCGAGGGTGAGCGCGCGATCCCCGTTATCTATGGCACCGGCGGTCCGGCGATCAGCCGCTCCGGCAACGCCATCAAACTGTCTATTGACGTCTTTGGCTCGGCCTTCTTCATGCTCACACGGTATGAGGAGGCCATTACCGGCGGCCCGCGCGATGAGCACGGTTCGTTTCCTGATGAGGCTGCCCTCGCTGTGCGCGAGCGGTTCGCACACCGTCCCATTGTCAATGAGTATGCGGCGTTGCTCGAGCGGGCCCTGCAGCTCCTATGGCCGGGGTTGCCGCGGGCCAAGCGATCATTTCGCGTTCTGCTGACACACGATGTTGACTGGCCCCTGGCGACGGCCGGCCGGCTGTGGCCCCGCGTCGCCCGCCAGATGGTGATTGACACACTCCAGCGCCACAATCTGCAGGGCGCGGCCATGCGCCTGCACTCCTACCGCCGTACCCGTGCAGGCGACGACGACGCCGACATGTGGAACACCTTTGACTTCATCATGTCCAGCGCAGAAGAGGCGGGACTGCGGGCGGCATTCTATCTGATTCCAGAGCGGCTGGCTGGGAAGCTGGACGGCTCCTGCGCTATCAACCACCCGTTCATCCGCCGGTTGATCCGGCAGATCGACGCGCGGGGACATGAGTTAGGACTGCACACCAGCTACGAGGCGCACCGCGATCCGGCCTTGATCGCCCGGCAACTGGCCCAGCTGCGGGCCGTGCTGAACGCGGAGGGCGTGGAGCAGCAGATTCTCGGTGGGCGGCAGCACTACCTCCGCTGGCTCAATCCTGAGACCTGGCAAGGCTGGGACAGCGCCGGGCTCAGCTATGACTCATCCGTCGGTTATGTCCGCCATACCGGTTTCCGGGCCGGCACCTGCTTTGAATACCCCGTGTTTAATCTGCGCCGCCGCCAACCGTTGCGCCTGCGTGAGCGACCGCTCGTGGCGATGGAAGAAGCGGCGCTGATCGAGCATGCATACCGGTATGAGCGCGTCGCTGAGGGCATCATCGGGCTGAGCCGAACGGTGCGCCGCTTCGGTGGCGACTTCGTCCTGCTGTGGCACAATAACTGGCTCGCACAGGATGTCGAGCGGCTGTGCTTCCGCAGTGTGCTGGCCGAGATCTCGGGTGGCCGCGGCTGGTAGCCGCTGCAGCGCAAGGACGCCAACGGCATGAAGCGCGCGGTGTTCGTCTCGGTGCACTACTGGGGATCCAAGCGCAAGGCCGGCTTTCACTGGCTGGCCGATGCGCTGTGGCGGGACGGCTGGGATGTCACCTTCGTCACCGCTGCGGTGTCCTGGCTGTCGGTGCTGCGCCGTGACCATCGGATGGACTACGATCTGCGCTCCGAGGCGAACCGCCTGATAACGGCGCGGGAGCGGCTGCACAGCTATGTCTGGTTCACCCCCTTCCATCCAGTCAATCTGCGCCGGCCACTGCTCAACACGCTCAGCCGCCCGGTCTTTGGTCGCTATGGCGCCCTCGGCATCGGTGCGCTGACCCCCAAGGTCCGTCAGGCCGATCTGTTCGTGTTCGAGAGTACAGCCGGGCTGCTGCTGTTTGACCGCTTTCGCAAGCTGAATCCACGCGCGCGCACGGTGTATCGGGTCTCTGACGACCTGCGCCTGCTCAAAGTCCACCCCGTGATCGTGGCAGCAGAACGGCGGCTGGCGCCACGGTTTGACCTCGTCAGCGTCCCCAGCGAGCCGATGCAATCCCTGTTTCCAGGGCTACGGCAGGTTCGTGTCCACCGCCACGGCATCCGCACCGAGCTGTTCGACCGTCCGTGGCCGAATCCCTATCCTCGGCCTCAAACCACCAACGTGGTGTTCGCTGGGATGCCGCCGTTCGATACTGCCTTCCTCGTGCGGGCAGCGCGGATGTTCCCTGGGTGGCAATGGCACATCATCGGCCCGTTGCCCGGGCTGCCATCCGGGCCCAGCATCCATGCCTATGGCGAGAAGCCGTTTGAAGAGACCGTGCCGTTCCTTGTCCACGCGGATATCGGCCTGCACACGCCAACTTGGGACCCGGGCGTTGAATCGCGCAAGGACAGTCTGAAGGTCATACAGTACACGTACTGCCAGTTGCCGATCATTGCACCAGACTTCATGCAGGCGACGCGATCCAATGTGTTTGCCTACCGGCCGGATGATGACGAGAGTATCCAGGCGGCGCTTTTGGCCGCGCGGGCTTGCGAACGCGCCACCATCACGCGGGACGGTATCTACTCCTGGGACGGCCTGGCACGGGAACTGGCGGGCGAGCCGGCCAAGGAACAGGCAGGCGCGGCATGAGACGGCTGCTTGACCCATTGCTGATTGGTGCGCTGGCCCTCACCGGCCAGGCGGGGCTGTGGTACTTCGGTATGCCGGAGACACCGTCTATCCCGGGCGCGGCGCCACGCTTTGTGGACGCCGGATCGTTCATGACATTCTCCATCTTTGCCGCGGTCTTCCTATGGGCAATCTTCTTCGGCAAAGTGCTGGCCCGAGGCGTGATGGTCGGTCAGGATCGCACCCACGCCCGCCGCCGCCGGCGGCTGCGCCACGCGATGTCGATGGCGCCTGACCCTGACCGGCAGCAGCGCGTGCTCACCGCGCTCACCCAGGAACGCTTTGCCTACCTGCAGCGCGTGGCAAAGGCCGCCGCGTTCTTCGCCTTGCTCGGCGAACTGCTGTACGTGCGGCAGTTGCTCTCCAATCCGTCAATCATTATCAACGCCTTCACCAGTGGCTCATTCACGAACATCGGCGAGCATGCCGCCGGCGACCGGCTGGTTGGGCTGTCATCGCTCAACAACCTGTTCGTCGTGCCGGTGGCCAGCTTTGCGCTGATGTATTTCTCGCAGGAAGCCACCCCGGAGCAACGGGCGCGTGCTCGCCGCTGGCTGACCGGCATCGGCGCCACGGTGTTGTTGCATGCTTTCCTGTTTGTTGGGCGTCAGGCGTTCGTCTCCATGCTCCTGATCATCGCCGGAGCCTTTCTCTACTCCGGCGTCAAGAAGTCGCGCACATTCTGGAAAATGGCTGCCGTGCTGGCAGTGCTGCTGGCATTCCTGGTATGGATGGGCGAGACGCTGCGCGCCGGCTCCTACTACGCGCATGACCGCAACACCGGCCTGTTCTCGGCCGAGACGCAGGACTACGTGCTGCACCGGCTCGTGGAGGGCTACTTCGCTGCCGACTTCAACAACGCGCTGGTGCTCTTGAGCTGCGAATCGCCGCGCGATTGGATCGGCAGCACGATGTGGGCGTCTCCTGCCGCCCAGTTCGGCTATACCAGCACCGATTACGCCACCTGCTCTCGCTGGGTGAGCCAGTTTGGCACACTTAACGTCGTTGGTAGCTGGTGGTGGGACGCCGAATGGTGGGGACTGCTGTTCGCCCTGGCATGCGGGCTGTGGCTGGGCGCCTCCTCTGCGGCGGCACTGCGCAGCAGCGGCCCGCCGGGCTTTGCCGCGGTGGTGTATCTGCTCACCTTCCCCGGCGTTATCTCGCTCACGCGCATCAACTACTTCGGCGAGACGATCTTCGTTGCGCCGGTGCTGTTCATGTGGGCCGCCTGGGTGCTGCGTCCGCAACCGAACGCCGGTCGCCGCCGCCGCCGCACCCCGCGCCGGAGACACCAGCACCCAGCGGGACTGCCGGCCAGGTTGGGCATCGCGACGCGGGTGGTTCCGTTCCGTGGCGCCGGGGAGGGTCGGTGATGGACAGCAGCCCGTTCCAGGTGGCCGTCAACGGCCGGTTTATGCGCCAGCCGTTTACCGGAGTGCAGCGCTACGCCTGGGAGCTGAGCCGCCGGCTGCCTGTTTCCCAAGTGATTGCCCCCGGCCCGCCCTTGCCACCGTATGCCGCGATTGGCCGGCCGGTCACCATCCGGCCGGGACTGCGCCGGTTACCGGGCCACGCCTGGGAGCAGTCTGTGCTGCCTCGCGCGCTCTCCCGCAACCAGCTCCTGTGGTCACCCGGCGGCAGCGGTCCGCTGGCCGTGCGGCGGCAGGTACTGACCATCCACGACGCCGCCCATCTGGAGCACCCCGAGTGGTACAGCCGGTCGTTTTCGCTGTGGTACCGGGCCCTGTTGCCGGTGCTGGCACGCAGAGTCCGCCGGGTGCTGACGGTGTCCGCGTTCTCGCGGATGCGCCTGGCGGCGGCGTTGCGCCTGAATCCCGAGCGGATCGCGGTCACGCCGCTCGCCGCCGACCCGCGCTTCCGGGTGAAGCAGCCTGAGGCGGTTGCGGCCGGGCTGCACGAGCTCGGCGTCAGCGGACCATACGTGCTGGCGGTGGCGGCACTGTCTGCGCGCAAGAACTTCGAACGGCTCTACCGGGCGTGGGAAGTGGTCGCGCCGGGCCTCGAGGGCACGCGGTTGGTCGTCGTTGGCAAGACCGGCCTGGCATTCTCCAACATCAGCGACCGCGGCCGTCTGCCTTCCCACACGCAGGTGTTCCAGCATGTCGAGGATGAACAGCTAGTTGACCTGTACAACGGCGCCACGGCGTTTGTCTTTCCGTCGCTTTACGAAGGCTTTGGATTGCCCGTTCTGGAGGCGATGGCCTGTGGCACGCCGGTGATCACATCGGACATCACATCGCTGCCTGAGGTGGCCGGGGATGCGGCCCTGCTGGTCGACCCATACGACACCGGTGCCATCGCAGACGCGCTGCAGCGTCTTGCAGGCGATACCGCGTTACAGGCGCACCTCACAGGTGCGGGGCTGCACCGGGCTGCCCAGTTTTCCTGGGAGCGCACCGCCGCGCGCACGTGGGAACTGCTGGCCGAGGCAGCAGGCCAGTTCACGGCTACAGGGGAGCACGCCGCATGAAGGTGCTGTACATGATCACACGGGCCGAGTACGGCGGGGGGCAGGTACACGTCCTGGACCTGTTGCGCGGGTTCCGCGCCCGCCTCGATGTCGCAGTGGCTACCGGCGAAGAGGAGTACCTGACGCGCGAGGCCGCGGCACTGGGCGTGCCGGTGTTCGTGCTCCCGCATCTCGTACATCCCATCAGCCCGGCGAATGATGTGCGCGCACTGCGCGAGACCCTGGCGTTGCTGCGACGCTGGCGGCCGGACCTGTTGCACGCGCACACCTCCAAAGCCGGCATCATCGGCCGGGCGGCAGCGCGGATGTCCGGCGTTCCCTCTGTGTTCACAGCGCACACCTGGGCCTTCGCCGAAGGGATGAGCCGCCGACGGCGGGCCGTGGGCATCGTTGCCGAGGCCACAATGGCGCTGCCCTCCGCCCAGATCATCAACGTCTCCACCGCCAATCGCGACCTGGCGCTGCGGTACCATATCGCCCGCCGGCATAAGCTTCAGGTCATCCACAACGGCGTAGCTGACTGTCCAGAGCGAGCACAGCCCGAACGCGGTACCGAGCCGCGCGTCGTGATGGTGGCGCGTTTCGCCGAGCAAAAGGACCAGACCTTGCTGGTGCGCGCCTTCGCCCGCGCGCACGCTCCTGGCAGACTCCAGTTCATCGGAGATGGCCCCATACGTCCCCAGGTGGAGGCTGAGGTCGAGCGGCTGGGCCTGTCCGCGCGTGTGGACTTTCTCGGCGCCCGCGGGGATGTCACGGCGCTGCTGGCGCAGGCACACTGCTTTGCATTGGCCACCAACTGGGAGGGATTCCCGCTCACGATTCTGGAGGCGATGCGCGCCGGACTACCGGTGATCGCCACCGCCGTGGGCGGCAACGCCGAAGCAGTGGACGACGGCGCCACCGGGTTCCTGGTACCCCACGGTGATCAGGAGGCCCTGGCAGAGCGGCTGCACCAGCTGCTGACCGATCCCAAATTGCGTGGCCGGATGGGCGCCGCCGGGCGTGCCCGCTATGAGCAGCACTTCACCCTTGATTCTCAGCTCGAGCGCACGTATGCCGTCTACCAGCAGGCCATCGGTAACCGGACCATGTCCCCACCTCACACCGTGGATGCCAGCATCCGCGCGGCGTGACGGTAGCGGCGCTACCGTACCAGGAGCGACCGGCCGCCACCAAGCAATGACCGGCCAATCGGGACCGGCGTTTCGCGTCCGGACGGCCGCCGTCGCTTTGTGCCGGTCTGACCTGCCGGGACAGTGCGGCGCGCCCCTAGCCGGAGGCGCGCCGTAGGTCACCGATCGGTGCGAGCAGCGGTCAGCGGCGCGGCTCTGGGGTGAGTACCGGCGTTGGGGTAAGCGCAGGGCCGGTGGTGGTCCGGCCAGAGCCGGCCGGCGAGGGCGTCGCGGTGGGCTGAGGTGTTGAGCTGGGCGGCGGCGCCGCACCGGTGATGCTGATGGTGAATGGGCGGCGCATCAGGTGGTGGCTGTCCACCCCCCACACACCCTTCGCGTAGTAGATGTAGCCTGTCGCGTTAGATGTGCGGCTTGTGGTCTCCGTGTGCGAGATCAGGCTGAGATAGCCGTACCACACATCACCCTTCTCCACCTGGCTGTTGAGCTGCGGATAGTACAGCGGAATCAGCTTCGGCGCATCAAAGTGAATAGCGTCGCTGGAGGTGGTGATATAGAAGCCATCGTTGGTGGTAAATGTCAGCAGGTACTTCTTCAGATAGGTGTTGTAGCTGACGCCCGGGTTGGAGATGTACACTGAGCGGTCAACCGGCGCCGGCCGCTCCAGGATCGGCTGGCTATCACCACCGATACCTGGGGTCGAGAAGCTGCCATTGGACCACTTCTGCCAGGCGGAGGCCTGGGTCATCTGGCTGAAAGGCGCCCGGGCCAGATGCATGGTGTCCGGATACTTATCGTTCCAGTCCGTGAAGTACACGTAGACGTATTCGCCGACACGCACTGCCGATGGCTGACCCGCACCTGAAGGTCGGGTCTTGGCGCACGAGTCGGAGGCGTTGCGGCCGGTGATGACGCGGCCCTTGCGCTGCCAGGTCGTGCCGCCGTCAGTCGAGGTCGCGACACCAATTGAGGCGGTGTAGTTGTGGCGGTCGCACATCTCCGCATGATAGAAACCGACCAGCTCGCCTGAGGGGCCGGGCATCACGGTGCCGAAGGCGGCATACTCGCTGTCAAAACCCGAGCCGGACGGCATCAGTTGGGCCACCGGCGCCCCGTTGGTCGTCGCCAGCGGCTGCAAAGAGTCGAGGGACGATCCCTTGAAGACGTAGCCACGCACCTCGGATGAGAAGAACAGCGCCACCTGATTCGGCCCGGTCCACACCATCGAGGTATGCGTATCTGGCAACGAGCCGAGCTGTGTGTCTGGAGGCAGCCCCCACTGCTCCGCGCCCAGCTCCACCCGGAAATCCACCGGGCCGCTAACGGGCGCCGGGGTCGCGGTGGGTTGCGGCGTCGATGTCGGTGCAGGCGTGCTACCACGACCGCTACCGTTGCCACTACCGGTGATCGTGAACGTTGCCGAGGCCGAGTCCGCACCTACCGTCACCGTGACAGTGTACGCACCCGCGGGCAGGCTTGGGACGGTCACGGTGGCCCGGATCGCCCCACTGCGCGTGGAGTACACTCGCGGAAAGGCGGCCGCCGTACCCTGCCACGTCACAAAACCGGGCGTGCTGGCTGTGAAGTTTCGGCCATCAATCGTGATTCCCGAGCCGGCAGCGCCGGACGCTGGCGTGAGTGCGATGCTGGGGGCGGCCGCGGCAACGGCCCAGCGCGGAAGCGCTGCTAGTGCCACCAGCGTGGCAATAACCGTCAGACGAAGCCAGGGGCGGGACGGGCGCGCGGCACTAGGGGCTCCCTTGAGCCGGTTCATGAATCACCTCGGCGAGCGCGAGGTGACACGGCCAGCTTTCGGCGGCGCGCGCTCCTCGCATGAATTCGGCAGCCCGGCTGTCCGGCGCAACCAGCGCGGGACCCGTGGCTTTGCGTCCCCGCCTTACGACGGGTTTGCCAGTTCGTTCCTGCGGGCGATGGGCGCCTCCCTACGGGGATTTCGTGCTCTATTAGGGATTTCGACCGATGGGCACGTCTCCATAGCTACGCTGCCACGGGCGGCTGACCGGTCGGTACCATACTTTTGGGTTATCCCTTATTATCCGGATAGGTATTACACGATTTCGGTATAGTTTCGGTGTCCCACTCGCTGTGCGGGATCTGTGGCACAATACCGCCAAACCGAGAGGCGGAAGGTGGCGCAACGGCAGGCGGTGTCCGCGTGTGCCGGTGCGCTGCCGTCACTGCCGCCGTAAGGAGATGGGCCTGCATGACGCTCGAAGCTGAACGCGCCACCGGTGGCGGCCGTCTTTCCCAAACACCAGCCACGGAGCTGCTTTCCGCGTGGGCCCGCCGAGGGCATGCCAATCAGGGCGAGTCGGGCCCGCCGGCTGCTTCAGGCCTAATCGAGTTCGGTGGCGGCATCCCTGACCCAGAGACGCTGCCAAAAGACGCACTGCTGGCCGCGGCGGCGCGCGTGCTGGCGCAGGATGCCCCGGGAGCGCTGCGCTACGGCGGCGCACAGGGAGAAGAGCTGATGCGCCGCTGGCTGGCCGCGCGTCTGAATACCCAGGAGGATGCCGGCGCCGGACCAGAGAACTTTTTCCTGACCAGCGGCTCTGGCCAGGCCATCCAGATGGTAATCGCCGCCTTCAGCGATCCAGGCGACGTCGCGCTGGTTGAGCGCCCATCGTACCCCGGTTCGCTGCGCACGTTCCGCGCATATGGCGTCGAGCTAGCGGGTGTTGACATGGATGAGGAAGGCGTCGTCATTGATGCGCTGGAGCGCACGCTCACGACGCTGGCGGCAGCGGGCCGCACCCCCCGGCTGTTTTACACAATGCCCACGCTGCACAACCCTACCGGTATCACCACCACCATCCCGCGCCGCGAGGCCGTGGTCGAGCTGTGTGACCGCTTCGGCGTGCTGATCATGGAGGACGATGCCTACGGTGAGATCCGGTGTGAGGGCCGGCGGCCACCGTCCTACTACCGGCTCTCCGGGGGTCAAGGAGCGTTGCGCATCAGTACCGTGTCCAAGATGCTGGCAACCGGACTGCGCGTCGGCTGGGTCACCGGGCGCAAAGATCTGGTTGACTCCCTTACCCGGCTGCGGTTCGACGGCGGGCTCAGCCCCTTCCTGATCCGCACCGTCGCTGAGTTTTGTAGCTCCGGTGACCAGGATGCGCACCTGGAGCACATGATTCCGCTGTACCGAGAAAAGCGGGACCGCACCCTCGCCGCGCTCGCCGAACGCTGCGCAGGTCAGGCCACCTGGACCCACCCGGAAGGCGGCTTCTTCCTGTGGATGACGCTCGACCCGGCTATCAACCCCGCCAAGCTGCGTGAGTCAATGCAGAGCGAGAACGTCTTTGCCCGAACCGGGATGCAGTTCTTCCCGGATGGCGGCGGTGAACACAACCTGCGGCTGTGCTTCTCTACGCTGAGCGTCGCGGATATTGAAGAGGGGGTGCGCCGCCTGGGCCGCGCGCTCGATCAGGCGCGTTTCTAGCCCGCGCGGCCGGATAGACGGCAACGCCGGCTGCACAGCACGGGCCTGCACAGGCCACGTCCGTACCAGCCGGCGAGCGATACTACTTTGGAACGCGGGCTCAGGCCATGAGCCGCCAGACGGAGAGCACACCTGCGCCGATCGCACCCCACGCGCCGATGCCGGCTAGCGCCGCGATCATCATGCCCCTGGCGGCGTTGCCATCAGGCATCGCCAGCATGTCACTGTCCGGCGCGGGCGTCGCCATCACCTTGGCGATCAGCGCGCCGCTGTGCACCGGCTCCGGCTCAGGATCGTACTGGTAGGCGAGGTTGGACCGGCGAGACATGGCAGCCCCCCTTGCAGGCCTGCACACCCCATGCAGCTAACGAGAGTATCGTGCGCTCACGTTGCTCCTTTACCCACAACTTCGCCAAACCGACCCACAGGTCAGCCGGCCGGTAGGCTGGTCGCGAGATGGGGCGAGCATAGTGGTCTTCCCGATGGCCTGGCTATCGGGGAATTCCCTGATTGCCGCCGGAAACCGACCCGTTCGCCGGCGTCACGTAGGGGATTGCCCCTCGCGGGACGGGCGCCGGCGCCGTTCCCTGTTTGCGCGAACCCGGTACCATGGCAGCAGCGCCATTCGGTATCGAGGGGAGGTCCGCCGCCATGTCCGACACGCACACCACCGAGGGCCGGCCGTCCCCCAAGGGCCTGGTGCTGGCGGGTGGCAAGGGTAGCCGCCTGCGACCGTTTACCTACACCGGTGCGAAGCAGCTCGTGCCGGTCGCCAACAAGCCGGTGCTGTTCTACGCGCTGGAGCAACTGGTCGCCGCCGGCGTAACCGACATCGGCGTGATCGTGGGGAGCACCGCCGCTCAGGTGCAGGAGGCGGCCGGCGATGGTGCGGCGTTCGGCGCCCGCATCACCTACCTGCACCAGCCGGAGCCGCTCGGCATCGCCCACGCGATTATCGTCGCCCGCGACTTCCTCGGCGACAGCCCGTTTGTGATGGTGCTGGGCGACAACTTCTTGCGCGGCGGGCTGACAAGCCTCGTTGACCGGTTCCGCCGGGGCCAGCCCGATGCCCAGGTCCACCTGCTGCGTGTCGCCCATCCAGAGAGCCTGGGCGTGGCCGTGGTAGATGCCGCCGGACGCCTGGTCCGGCTGGTGGAGAAGCCGCAGGAGTTCATCTCCGACCTTGGTGTTATCGGCGTCTACTGCTTCACCGCTGCCGTCCACGAGGTAGTCGCGCACCAACAGCCCTCGGCCCGGGGTGAATTGGAGATCACCGACGCCATCCAGGGGCTGGTAGACCGCGGACTCCGCGTTGATGCCCTGCCTATCGAGGACTACTGGATCGACACCGGCAAGATGAGCGACATGCTCGAGGCCAACCGCATCGTGCTGGAGACATTGCAGCCCCAGATCGCCGGCAACGTCGATACCGCGAGCACGATTTCCGGCCGGGTCGTTGTGGAGGCGGGCGCGCAGGTCGTGCACTCCACCATCGAGGGCCCGGCGATCATCGGTGCCGGTACGCTGGTGGAACGCAGCTATATCGGCCCGTTCACCAGCATCGCCCATGCCTGTCAGCTGTCGGACGCCGAGATCGCCGGCTCCATCGTCCTGGAGCGCACGGTGATTGACGGGGTACCCGGCCGGATTGAAGGCAGCCTCATCGGCCGCGACGTCACATTGCGCGGCGCTGCGCGGCGGCCGCGCGCCTACCGGCTGGTGCTGGGCGACCACTCGGAGGCACAGCTTCCATGAGACGGATCCTTGTGACCGGCGGCATGGGATTCATTGGCTCCGCCCTCGTTCGCCGCCTGCTGCGCGCCCACGCCGATGTCGAGGTGCTCAATCTCGACTTGCTCACCTACGCCGGCAACCCGGCCAACCTAGCTGACCTGGCCGCCGAGCCGCGCCATCGCTTCGTGCGTGGGGACATTCGCGACGGGCGGCTGATGGCCGAGCTGTGCCGCGGCTGCTGGGGGGTGGCTCACCTGGCTGCCGAAACCCATGTTGATCGCTCGCTGCTCGACGGCGCGGACTTCGTCACCTCAAACGTGCTGGGAACGTATGTCGTGCTGGCCGCCGCGCGCGATGCCGGCGTTACGCGCGTGCTGGTGCAATCAACCGATGAGGTCTACGGACCAACCCCTGAAGGCATCGAGGTCCGCGAAGACGCCCCGCTGGCCCCACGCTCGCCGTACTCCGCCGCCAAGCTCGGTGGCGAGATGCAGGCGCGCGCCTTCTTTGTCAGTTTTGGCCTGCCCGTCGTCGTAGCGCGGGGCATGAACACGATCGGCCCGTACCAGTACCCCGAGAAGGCCGTGCCGTTGTTCACCATCAACGCCCTGCTGGGCGATCCGCTGCCGCTGTATGGCGACGGCCGCCAAGAACGGGACCGCTTCTTTGTCGACGACCACGCTGCCGCGCTGGACACGCTGCTCCATGAAGGCGTCGCGGGCGAAGTGTACAACTGCGGCGCCGGAAACTACGCCGAGAACCGCTACGTGGCGGAAACGATCTGCACGCTGCTGGACCGCCCGCACGACTTGATCCGCCCGGTTGCAGACCGGCCCGGCCATGACCAGCGTTACCGGCTGGACACGGGCAAGCTGCGTGCGCTGGGCTGGTCGCCTGGCACCGGCCTGGATGAGGCGCTGCGGCAGACGGTGGACTGGTACCGAACGCACCCCGAATGGTGGCAACCGCTACGGGAGCGGATGCGCCGCGGCTACTATCAGCAGCAGTATGGCGAACGGCTGCGCCATGCGTAACGCCGCCACGGCGCATACCGCGCGGGTTCGACACCTGCCGCCTGCCACCCGCCCGGCACGGGCGATTGCGCCAAAACCCTTAGAGGGCTCCATTAGCCCTCAACACCGCCGGAGGTGGATCCCGTGGGGAACGCCCAGATTCAGCAGATCGTGCAGATGCTCCGATCGCGGCCGGCGCCGGCCACACCGCCGACCTTCTCGGAGATGCGGCAAGGCTTCGAGCTGATGGCAATGATGTTCCCAGTGGCCGCCGATATCACGCGTGAGCCAGTATCCGCCGGGGGCGTGCCAGCAGAATGGGTGAGCGCGCCGGGCACCACGCCGGATGGCGCCGTGCTGTACCTTCATGGCGGCGGGTATGTCCTTGGCTCTATCAACACCCATCGCGATCTTGCCGCCCGTCTCTCACGTGCCGCCGGGGTGCGGGCCCTGGTGATCGATTACCGGCTGGCGCCGGAACACCCCTTTCCCGCCGCTGTGGACGACGCCACCACCGCCTACCGCTTCCTGCTCGATCAGGGTCTCAATCCGGCGCGGCTGGTGATCGCCGGTGACTCCGCCGGCGGCGGTCTTACAGTCGCCACGCTGGTGGCGCTGCGCGATGCAGGAAGCCCGCTGCCGGCCGCTGGTGTCTGCCTGTCCCCATGGGTGGACCTGGCCGGCGAGGGCGCATCGATGACTGGCAAGGCAGACGTGGATCCCATGATCCAGAAGGCGGGCCTGGTGGCAATGGCGGGCGCGTATCTCGGCGGAGCGGACCCGCGCTCGCCACTGGCCGCACCGCTGTATGCCGATCTGCACGGCTTGCCGCCACTACTGATCCAGGTTGGCACCGCCGAAACGCTGCTTGATGATGCCACACGGCTGGCGGAGCGCGCTCGCGCCGCCGGTGTGCAGGTGCAGCTCCAGCCCTGGGAGGACATGATTCACGTCTTCCAGATCTTTGCTGCCATGCTGCCGGAGGGACAGCAGGCGATTGACGCCATTGGCTCCTTCATCAAGCAACGCATCAGCTAGGGTGGGAGCGCTGATGAACCCTCCGGCCCCCGTCCGGCTGGTGCTGCTCTGGCTGTGGCTAATGGCGGCCGGTCTGTCGCTGGGCTGTCGCGAGCGTGGCCCCAAGCTCACCATCACCGCGGTGCAGGCGTCCGCCGAGGGCACGCCTTCGCCGCCTCCCGTCGCTCCGGCGACGCTGCGCATCGCCGCGCCGGAAGGGCTGCACGACCGCATCGCGTCCGCGGCGGCGCGGCTCTCGGGCATGCCACGGCCGGAGCTGGTGGCCGAGGGCAGTGAGTCCGGCCTCGTCGTAGCGCTCACCTCGCCGGAAGACCTGGCAGCGCCGCGGCTGCGCACCTGGGTCGCAGTCAACTCGGCCGTCCGCATCGACGTCACAGGGATTCGACTCGAAGATCTGGCAGCCGCCGCAGAGACCGGCGCCCTGTACACGCCGGAACCGTACACACCACTGGTGCGGCGGCTGCTACCGCGCCTGCCGCCGCCGCGTGGCATACCAGTCCGGGACATACCCGACATGCTGGACCGCGAGCCCGGCTCGCTTGCGCTCATTCCGCTGGATACGCTAACCACGCGGGTGCAGGCTCTGGCCGTCGATGGTATTGATCCGGCGCGGAGCAAAGACGAGCTCGCAGCCTACCCACTGGTAACGCGCGGCCGGATCGCGCCAGCTCCCGGTGTGGTGGGCCTCGCAGACACCGCCGCGGCGTTGACCGTGGCGCTCGAGATGCTCGACCCGCCGCCGGTACGCATCACCTTCACCGGCGACCTCATTCCTTCCCGCTGCGTCTATGACCGGATGCGGGCAGCCGGCGATTGGGCGGCACCCTTCCGCGCCCTTGCGGGCCAGCTGGCGGCCGCAGACCTCACGGTAGGCTCACTCGATGCGGCGATTTCAGACCGGGCAGCACCAATCGGCTGCCGGGAGACCTATAGCCTCCTGGCGCCGCCGCAGGTGACAGCCGGTCTCATGCTGGCCGGCTATGATGCGCTGACCGTCGCCACCAATCATGTCAAGGATTGCGGCGCCGCGGGCTTCTGCGGCGACGGGCCGTTCCTGGACACCCTAGCCAATCTCCGCGCCGCCGGTGTCGCCCCGTTCGGCGGCGGCCTTACCCTCGCTGCGGCCAGGCGCCCAACGGTCCTCACCGTTGGCGACACGCGCTTTGCCTTCCTCGGCTACGACGACATCGCCCGGCACTACCATGCCGGCGACGCATCACCAGGCACCGCCCCACTCGATCCCGCGACGCTGGCCGAAGACATCCTTCACGCGCTGGAGGACGCCGACGCCGTGATCGTGCTGCCACACTGGGGCGAGGAGTACACGCCCCATCCGACGCAGCGCCAGCGTCAGGCAGCGCAGACCGCGATCAGCGCTGGTGCAACACTCGTGGTGGGGAACCATCCCCACGTCGTGCAGGCGGCCGGTCCACTGGCTGACGGCTATGTCGCGTACGCGCTCGGCAATTTTGTCTTTGACCAGGACTGGTCGACGGAGACGATGGAAGGGGTAGTGCTGGAGACGGCCTGGCTCGGGCCGCGACTGGTAGCGGTGCGCTTCCTGCCCGTGCGTATCGAAGGCCGGTTGCAGCCCGTGCTCCTCAACGAGCGCGACGGACAGCCAATCCTGAGGCGTATCATGGACGCCGCCGCCAGGCTGTCCGCGCTAGCGCAGCGGGGTCGGTGACGCGGTGATGGTGGTGCCAGCGCCCGTGTCGCGGGGCTGGCCCTGCCCGGGCAAGGGTGGCAGCGGCGGCAGCGTAGGCGGGCGCGGACCGCGCAGCGGCAACGCCTGCTCATACACCAGGCACAGGTCCGGCGGCAGCAGCCGGTATGTCGCGCCGGAGCGCAGTATCAGATCCTCAGGTTCGGGGCTCCCCTTGGCCAGCGGAAAGACTCCCGGCTGGTCCGGGTCCCCAAACTGATTGGCCGAGTACAGGCACGCGACGGACACGCGATAGTCATTCTGGATCTGGCGCAGATGGTCGGCACCCGACAGCCCCGGGCTGATCCGCAGACCGCACGGCCCATCGGCCCGCGTCACTTCAACGAGTGGTGTGCACTGGCGCAGCCGGGAAGCAGCAGGCACACCGCCGGGGTTGTCGATAGTTGGCAGCAACCGGCCACCGGCCGAGCCGTCCGCGACCGGCGTTCGTGACGGCGTGGCAACAGGTTCGGTCAGTGCCGCGGTGGAGGTAGCAGCCGGCGTCCCTGTGCCGATCACGGTTCCTGGCTGTGTGCCGGTGGCAGGCGATGACGAGCTGCCCGAGCTGTTTGTCGCCAGAAAGAGACCAATGGCGGCGACCGCCACCGCCGCGGCGATCCCGCCCATGAACATGCGGTTCCGGCTGCCGGTCGATGCGGTCCTGACAGCCGGCACGGCCACCGGCGATGGCGCGATCGGCGCCGAGGGAGGCTCCGGGCTGTCCATCTCGGCGACAGCGGCGGCAGTGAGGGGAGTGACTGGCACGGTCTGCGCCGCCACGCTCACCGGCGGCGGCGGCAGGGCACCGCCGGTGAGCACACCGGGGACGCGACCAATGACCACCGTGATATTGTCCGGGCCACCACGGCTGTTCGCCAGGTCCACCAGCTGCGCGGCGGCGTCGTCCGGATCTCCGGCTACGGCCATCGCCGCGATCGTCGCATCATCAACCACACCGTGCAGGCCATCCGAGCACAGGAGGAACACATCGCCCGGCTGCAGCGGTGACAGCTCCGATACGTCTGCCTGGAGATTGGCGCCCACCCCTACGGAGCGAGTGAGAACGTTGCGGAAGTTACTGCGCTCCGCTTCCTCCTCCGAGATCTCACCCCGGCGCACCTGCTCGGCCACCCAGTTGTGATCGGCAGTTAGGCGGTGGATAGCGCCATCACGCACCAGGTAGGCGCGGCTGTCACCCACATGCGCGACAACCGCGCGATCATGCCGCACCAGCAGCGCCACCATCGTGGTGCCCATGCCGTAGAGATCCGGGTCGGCCTGGGCATGGCCAAAGATGGCACGATTGGCGGCAAGGATACCGGCGCGCAGCAGTTCGCCATCAGAATGCGACGCTTCGGGATGCGTCAGCGCCTCGATGAGCTCTTCAACGGCGTGCGCACTGGCCACCTCACCACCGGCCGCGCCGCCCATGCCGTCCGCCACGGCGAGCAAGGTCGCCTCACCCTCCCCGGTATCCACCGTCACGGCGAGGAAGCGATCCTGGTTAACAGACCGCCGCCGCCCAACGTCGGAGCGGCCCGCATAGATCAACGATGGCTCCGTCACTTCACCGTCCGCCTCAGGCATTGCGCTCGCCGGCGCGTGCCCCTTCAGGCTAACGCGGCCCGCGCAACGCTGGCAATGACAGGTCGCTGACACATCGTAACGTGGCGGAAGGAGTGCCCGGGTGATCCACCCCTGCGTGACCTTGGCCGCCTGGTGGTAAGGCGGGCAGGACCGCACCGTGACACGGTGAGCGCATTGCGCCGGCGCCCGTGGCCGGTCACTCAGCCGAGCCGGTACAGGACATCACCAAGATGGGCGGTGACGCTGAGTGGTACCCGCCGCCAGGCACGCTCGGCTGCCTGCCGGATGCGACCCGCCTCGGCGATGGAGGTGCGCTCGGCACGGCTCGGCGCCGGCGTATACAGCCGGTACAGCCGTTCGGGCCTCGCGCCCCACTTGCTCTTGAACTCCGCCAGACCACGATTGCCGGCATCGACCTCACCGAAGTCGTACCAGCGATAGCCGGCAGCACAGGCGTCATGGATCGCCCGCCACTGAATCACGTCGTTGGGGCGGAGGGGAAGCGCTGACGCCAGCCGGCCGTTGAAGGCGTAGTGCACGGTATCGCCGTGGCGAAACACGACCGACCCTGCCAGCAACCGGCGTTCGCCTTCGTGCCACTGCTCGGCCAGCAGCAGCTGCATCATCCCAGCTGGGCGCAGCAGGCGCCAGGCGGCGAGAAAGAAGCGCAGTGGACGCGGTGGCACGGCGTGGTCCCGCATCGTCGCCAGGTACAGCCGGTACCATGCGCGCACATCGCACTCCGTGTCTGCCTCGCGGACGCGCACACCCGCCCGCTCTGCTTTCCCTACCGCCCAGCGGATACGGGCGTGATTGCGAGCGTTTCCTAGCCGCAACTGCTCCGGATGCGAAGGGAGTTCGAGGATGTACGTCTCCTCCCACGGCATCCACGCGCCGCCGAGGCCGCCCGCGTTCGGTGCCCGGCCCGGGGCTGCTTTGAGCAGCAGTGTCACGCCGGCTGCCAGCCTCTCAGCAGCGCGTACCAGCGCCGCCGCCGCCTCAGCGTCGAGCGCCACCGGCCCGCAAACAGGCGTATGTGGCAGTGACACCAGCCGCCGGCCAGTGAGGAGACCATGGGTGCGCACCAGCGGCAACACGCCGCGCACATTCCCGGCAGCGTCCTCGCAAAGCAAACCAGCGGGCTGGTGGCCATAGCCCACCTGCAATACCGTCAGCCACAGCGGATGGTGATAGATCGTCGCCGCCGGTGTCGCGGCGACGAACGCCTCCCAGCGCGCGCCGGCCACGGGATCAGTGGTGCGCACCCGCAGGGTTTGACCGGCCGCGGGTGGCACTGCATGCGACCACCGCGCCGTCATGGCGCCACTTCCAGAGCTTGACGGGCAGGTACCGGTGCGGAGCGGTAGCCTGCGATCACGGTCTCACCTGCCCGCACCCGCTGTCCGGGCGCCACACGGATATCGATGTCCGGGCGCAGTGGCAACACCAGGTCCACCTGCGACCCCAGGCGGATGACCCCGACGCGCTGGCCGGACGTCACCCGTTCGCCTTCCCGCACAAATCCTGCGATCTGGCGCACGAGCCGCGAGGCGATCTGGACCATTGCCACCTGGATCCCGTCACCGTTGATGACGGTCGTCGCACGTTCATTGATGAATGCCATCTCCGGCCGGCGCAGGGAACCGAACTGGCCGGGGAAGTGACGGCGCAGTGTCACCTCACCCGCAATCGGGGCCCGGTTGACGTGCACATCCAGGAAGCTCATGGCAATGCCGATGACGATTGCATCTTCGCTGTCCAGCGACGTGCGCGTCAGCTCGGTGAGCGGGTAGTCGTGGCCATGCTTGGTCGACACCGGCAGCAGGCCGTGCTCGGAGCGCCGTACATAGCAGACTTCACCATCTGCCGGACTGATGATCAGGCCGTTGCCGGCGGGTGGCTGCCGCTCGGGATCGCGATAGAACCGCCAGGCAAGCAGCGCGACCGCCGCCAGCACTGCCAGCACCGCAACAGCCGCCGCGCGTACAGCCACGCCTCCCGGAAACGAACCGGCGATAGGCGTCAGCACCAGGCCCGCCACTGCAGCGAGCACAGCGACCGAGATCGCCACCCGGCGCACACCCAACTGCCACTTCCAGGCCAGTGGCAGGGCGAAGGCCCATGCCAGCGCCAGCCCGACCAGCGTTGCCAGCAGCATCTAGAACCCCCGTTTGGCCGCCAGATACGGCACCATGGCCAGCTCGGCCAGCCCCGGCAGCGGGTCATCACGCGAGAAGACCGACTCGGTATTGCAGCGCGCCAGCGAGCGCAGATAGGCCCGCAGTGACAGCCGTCGGTGGGTAATGTCGAGCAGCGCTGACGGCACATCCGTCACCATCCGCACCCAACGAACACCCGGCGCCGCGTGTACCGGCTCGACCGGCAAGCCAAGCTGGTCCTGGTACAGCAGCAGGGGGAAGTTCACCCCAGCGCTCACCCCGAGCGAGTGGTATCCCCAGGTGCGGGCATTGACGTCCAGCAGCTTATACCGGCCGTCGCGTGGATCACGCTTGTACTCAATCTCCACCAGCCCGTAGTACTCGACAGCGCGCAGGAAGCGCAGCGACAACGCCGCCACTTCCGGGGCAGCCACGGTCTCCACGTACGTGGAGGCACGGCCGAACTCATGCGGGTGCTGGCGGCGCCGGCGAGCGGTCATGCTGGCGAGGGCGTGACCGTTCTTGAAGAAGGCGCAATACGCGTACTGGGTGCGCCCGTCGCCCGGTATCAACTCCTGCACGAGCACCTCACCCGGCCCAACCAGGGCGCGGGCCTGGCTGTACCGATCGTGCAGCTCCTCGGGCGTATCCGCCCGCCAGGCTTTCGCCCGGGTGGCGTACAAGAAATGTTCTTTGATCGCCGGCTTGATGGCCACAGGCAAGGCAGGAATGATCTCAGCCAGTTCGTCGATATGTTGGGGCTGCCACGTGCGTGGCACTGGAATGCCCAGTTCTGCCGCCAGCGCGTAAGTGTTCCGCTTGTCCCACGCCTGTTGCACCGTCTGCCACGGCGGCGCCGGCGTCCGGTACATGCCGGACAGCACATGACGATGGCGGGCGATAGCCGCGACCGTCTCGTCGCGCGTGGGAAACAGCACCCATCCCTGGAGCCCATACTGCCGGCCGGCGCGCAGCATCGCGTCAACCGTGCGCTGCTCGTCCCGCAGATCTGGCGTATGGATGGCGCGCGTCACAAACCGTGAATAGCGCGCAATGGAACGTTCGTCATCCAGCACCGCCACGGGGATACCGTGGCGTCCCAACGCACGGGCGATGCCAAGTCCTTGGTAATCGCCACCAATCACCAGCGCACCGGCTGGCAACGGTGGCAGGGCCCAGGCAGGCAAAGGTGCGACTGGGCGCTCGTGCAGGGCGGTCATGCGGTCGCTCCCGGCGCGCGTCTGCGCGGCGCGCTAGCCTCCACCGCCGGCAAACAGCACCGCGGGGAGGGTGAGAATGATGAGCTTGAGGTCAGTGCGAAGGGAGGGGCGGCTAAGATACGTGACATCCATGCGCACCATCTCATCGAAGGTGACGCGGCTGCGGCCGTACACCTGCCAATGGCCGGTGATGCCGGGCGGACCAGCCAGCCGCTCATGGTGCCAGGGCTGGTACTGCTCGACCTCGTAGGGCAGCGGTGGCCGCGGGCCCACCAGGCTCATCGTGCCCAAGAGCACGTTCAACAGCTGTGGCACCTCATCGAGGCTGGTCTTGCGCAGCAAACGGCCGGCGCGGGTAACCCGCGGGTCACCGTCCAGCTTGTAGACAGCGCGGCCGTTGTGCTCACCCGCGGCGCGGCCGTGTGCGATCAGTGCCGCTACGTACTCGCGGTGCACACGGTCGTCGTTATCCGTGTACATCGTCCGGAACTTGAAGCAGGTGAACGGGCGGCCACTCTGCCCGATGCGGGTCTGGCGAAACAGGACAGGGCCGTGTGAGTCCAGACGGATCCACAGCGCAATCAGCGCCCATATGGGCGCGACGAGCACCAGCAGGGGCACCGTGATCACCAAGTCCAGCGCCCGCTTGGCGGCGCGATAGCCGCGCGGCGCACCGGCCTGCTGCGCTTCAGAGACAACCGCCGGTCGCTCTGGTCTGGTGGTGGGCTGGGGCACGCGATGCACGGCCATGTCAATCACCGCCGCCGGTCAGCAGCATGCCGTTGCTCAGTCTCGCCGGGTGTGGGGTACGCGGCGCCAGCGCAGCCGGCCGTACGGAGGCGTCCTGGCCGCCGGCCGGGCTGTCGACATCCATCCACCGGCCCTGCTGGCGGCGCGAGGCATCGATGGCCTCCAGAATACGGACGACATCGGCGCCGATGCGGCCCCCGCTCACCGGCGACGCCCCCGTGCGGATACAGCTCAGGAAGTGCTCCACCTCCCGCCGCAGCGGCTCCACTGGATCGACGAACGGCGTAACGACGTCACCATCGTGATACTCAAAGGCCGGACCTCCGTCCCCTTCGAGCTCACGCAGCGCCACCCGCCGGTCATAAATGTGAAGCTTCTGCTCGGCCGTATCGTCGAACACAGCCATCCTGCGATTGCCGACCACTGTCACCCGCCGCACTTTGCACGGGTCCAGCCAGCTCAGCCGTACATGAGCGGTAACATTGCCGGGGAAGCGCAGGCTGAGATGGGCGAGGTCGTCCACGCCGTCCAGCACGTGCGCTCCACCGTGAGCGCTCACACTCAGCGGCCGGGCATCGAGGATGTGGAGCAGGATGGAGATGTCGTGGGGCGCCAGGTCCCAGATGACGTTGATGTCCCGCTGGAACAGGCCGAGGTTGAGCCGCGCGGCGTCGATGTAGTAGACGTGCCCCAGCTCGCCGGAATGCACGAGGCGGCGGAGCTCGTCCACCGCCGGGTTGTACTGGAATGTGTGGCCGACCATGAGCACACGGCGGGCCACATCGGCCGCCTCCACCAGCATGTCCGCTTCCTCGGCCGAAGCGGTCAGCGGCTTTTCCACCAGAACGTGCTTCTGTTGCAGCAACGCCGCCATCGCCAGCCGGTAATGGGTACGGATGGGGGTGGCGATGACCACCGCGTCGATGTCGGGATCCGCGAGGATCCGCCGGAAGTCCGTGGTGCAGTGGACACTCGGATACGGCCGGCCCACCGTATCCAAGCGCTCCTCGGACAAGTCACACAGCGCTGCCAATGTAACGCCAGGGATCTCCGCCAGGTTGCGCACCAGTTTGGGGCCCCAGTATCCCAGCCCGATGACGCCCACGCGGAGCGGCTGTGCTGCACTCATGCCGATGACCTCGCTCTCTGGCAGTGAACGCGTTACGGGGAGCCATGCACGCACGGGTACTGCCGCCGCGTCTCCGGAAGGCGGCAATCAGCGACGTCCACTCCCATCCGGCCGGTCCGCTGGGGCTACGGTCCTTCGCCGTTCGGGTTCACGTGGCGCCCTGCATGAAGGTACGGGGCCGCTGTTGAAAGGCCGTTGAGGGGCTGTCACACGGCCGTCCGGCACGTACGTCCGGACGACCTAGCGCATGGCAGCGCTCAAAACCCCGGGCGTAGCCATGGTTTGGCAATGTGGTGCCCGCGCACGCGCTGGATGTAGTCGCGCGCGCCGTCGTCGTACCAGTCGCCGGAGAACCAGGCGCCGATACAGCCCCATTCATCCCCGCGCTGGTAGCCGCCCCGCTTGCTGGGGCCATTCAGCCATGAGAAGTTGCCGTCATAGCAGGCGCGCCGCCAGGCCAGGGCGTAATCGACATTGAATGCCGTACTGTCGCGGGCCAGCGGGAACGTGCCGGGGTGGGCTGTCCGCTTCACCTGCATGATCCCGAAACTCAGACCACCATCACCCACCATTGCCTGCCGCCAAGAGCTTTCCTGCACCGCTACGGCCCTCACGGTGTCCTCGTCGAACCCCCATTTGCAGGCAGCCCACCGCAGGATCTCGTCTGTCGTACCGGAGAACGCCCCCGTCACCCGCGCCGCGTCCACTCCCGGTACGCCGCCGCCGAGGAGGGGGACGCCGGGGGTCGCGTTGGCCACGATGTTCGCTGGTCGAGGCTCCCACGAGGAGCGCTGCAGCATGGCCGTGCATTGTTCCTCCGCCGGTAACGTCGAGCCCGGTGGCAGCGTCGCGAAGCGGACAGCTGGTGGCCCTTGCTCTTGTTGATTGACGACCTCCACGGCAGGTGGCAGCTGCGCTTCCACCACGTCCCCATCGCCGGCCGGGCGCCACGCCAACCCTGCAACGAGCACCGTGCCGGCGCCGGCCAGTCCCGCCACAGCGGTTAAGATCCATCGCTGTCGTTTCGCACGGCTCATAGCTAGCCTCCTGGCGGCACGCTGCGCTCCATGCTAGGCCGCTGGCGCCGCGTGACGTCCTACCTCTGAGGTATTGTTGGGAGCCCGTGCCAGCACACGTGGCCACGACCGCCGCTCAACGGCATCACCACAGCCGCCCGCTACGCTGCCGGAAGCGCTCACCGCGCTGTCACCAGTCATCACCCGGAGCCGGCCGCCATGACGACGACCGAGTTCGCACCGCCATCGACCAGCCCGCGCCTGCATGTCCGTCAGGTTCGCGGCCTCGCCGCAGTGACGGAGCTGGCGGAGGAATGGCAGGCGCTGGCCGATGCCGATCCGCTGGCGACTGTGTTCCAGACTCCGGCCTGGGTGCTGAGCTGGTGGGAACACCTGGCACAGGGCGAGCAGCCGGAGCTCAGCACCGTCTGGGATGAGGCTGGCCGGCTGGTGGCGGTGGCGCCCATCGCGCGCTCGCGCCGGGCAGGGCTGCGACGGCTGACCCTGCTGGGGCAGGGCGGCAGCCTGACCGAATACGTCGATGTCGTGGCGCGGCCTGAGACCGCGGCGGCGGCGGTGCCGGCACTGCTGGCAGATTGGCACTCTGGCCCGCCCTGGGACCTGCTGACGGCGCCCAATATCCCGGCGGACCAACCATTGGGGCTGGCCATGCTCGAGCTGGCAGGCGCGGCCGGCCGGCGGACGGTGATCGAGCGGCACGAGCGCATGTACCGGCCACTGCCCGACTCGTGGGCGGCGTTCTTGGCCAGCCTGGGGCGCAATCAACGCAAGCACCTGAAGAAGTTCGCCAACCGCCTCAGCCGGGAGGAACATACGGTCCGTTTCACTGTCCTGGAGGAACCGGCCGAGCTGGACCGAGCCCTTGATCGGTTCTTCGCGTTGCACCGGCTGCGTGCTCAGGCGGATCTCGGCGTCCCGCACCGGGACAGGTTTGACACTCCTGCGCGCCGGGCCTTTCTGCGGGCGGTGGCCGGACGCCTGGCGGCGCGCGGACGGCTGTTGCCATGCTTTCTGGAGATCGATGGTAACCTGGTGGCGGTGCAGCTGTGCTTCGTACACGGGCGCACGCTGTATCCGTTTCACTCCGGCTATGACCCCGCCTGGGCTTGGCATGGCGTCATGCTGACGCTGTTCGCCCGCTGTATCGAGCTCGGCATCGACCGCGGCATGACCGCGCTCGATCTTGGGCTGGGCCGCAATCAGGAGAAGGAACGCTGGGGTGGTGCGGCCCGCCCGGTCATCAGTCTCAGCCTGGGCAGCGCCGGAGCGCGTGGCCACGCCGGGATCAGGCTCTACCGCCTGGCTCGGGCATGGCAACAGCGCCGGACTCCGGCTCATGGCCGGCCTGCCGCCGGCGAAGTCGAAGTCAACGGCGACGGCGACGGCGAGGATTGAGCGGCCAGGTGCAGGTCAATCGCCGCAATCACCCGCGCCACCGTGATTTCGCCCATCACGCCCGCGCCGATGCAGGGCGGGTTCACGCAGCCGCGCTCCCGCTTAAGCTTGGCGAGGCGGCAATCGCCGTACCAGCGGTGCGAGCCGTCATCGCGCGCCACCACCGGCAGCGCCAGGCCGTCCCCGGCCAGCCGTCCCCACGGTGATGCTTCGAAGTCGTAGTAGAGCGCATTCAGCGTGACCGCCGGCACGCCGACCGACACCGCCAGCGCAATCGGCCCGCTTTCCACTCCGATGACCAGCGCCATCGCCGACAGCAGCGCCGCCAGCTCTGCCGGGTCCGTCTCGCCACAGGCGACTGCGGGCGGATAGCGGCAGCCGGCCGCGATCTGTTCGGCGAAATGACGCTCACCGGCAACGCCGGTAATGACCACACGGGCGTTGCGGCGCGTCGAAAGATCATCGATCACGTCCGACCAGCGCGACGCCCCCCACATCTGGCAACCCCAGTCTGATCCAGGGTGCACCGCCACCAGTGGCCCATCGCCCGCTGGTAGGAGCCGCGCCAGCAGCGCCGCTGCCCGCTCCCGCGCCGCGTGACCGGGGGTGAGGGAAAGTCGCGGGTCATCCGCCACCACGCCCAGCGCCCGAACCACGCGCAGATTGGCCTCACGCGGCGTCTCACCCTCGGGATGGGGGACGCGCACCGTCAGCATCCATCCCGTGCGGCGATGATCGAACCCGGCACGTACCCGGGCGCCGGAGAGAAAGGCAAGCGCGTTCGCGCCTCCACCGGCCTGAAGGACGAGCACCACGTCAAACCGCCGCCACAGCCGCGGCAACAGGGCCGCCGTGGCCGCCAGTTGCTGCCACTTCCCGATCACGCCGCGGGAACGGTCGCGAACGGTGAGCACCTGGGCGACCTCCGGTTGCCCTTCCCACAGGCCGGCCAGCGGCGCAAACGTGAGCACGGTGATCGGTGCCCGCGGATACCGCTCTCGCAGCGCCCGCAGCACCGGCGTCGCCGTGAGCGCATCAGCGATATGGCCGAGCGCCGTCACCAGAATGCGCGGTTGTGGCATCACGTGCCTCCTGCCGGCAGCGCAGGTCAGACCGCAGCCGCGGCGGCGTTGCCCACCGGCGGCGCCAGCAAGAGCTCGTAGAAGCTCTCCAAACGGCGGGCCACCGACGGCCAGGCGTACTGGTTTTCCACCAGCCGGCGGCCGTGGTGGCCCAGCGCTGCACCCGTAGCCGGGGTATCGAGCAGGCGCAGCACGGCCGCCGCGAACGTCTCTGCTGTATCCGCCAGCTGCAGGTGCTCACCGCTGACCACGTCGATCCCCTCGCTGCCGATGCTGGTAGAGACCATCGGCGCAGCCATCGCCAGCCCCTCCAGTACCTTCAGCCGGGTACCGCTGCCAAAGCGCAACGGCACGACTACGGCGCCGGCGCGCGCCAGGTACGGGCGTACATCGGGAACCCGACCCGTCACCTCTACCGCCTGGCCGGCCAGCCGCTGGACCTCGGCCTGTGGGTCCGCGCCCACGATGGTGAAGTGCGCCCGTGGCCGGCGCTCCCGAATCAGGGGCAGGATCTCCCGCACGAAGTAGGTCACGGCATCCACGTTGGGCCGGTAGCTCATCAACCCGGAGAAGACGATCTGATCACTGTCCCGTTCACCGGCTGTGGGGGCGAAGTAGGTGATATCGACGCCGTTCGGCGCCTCGACCAGGGGCTTGCCCGGCAGCTCGCGCGCCAGGATGTCGCGTTCTCGAGCGGAGGTAAGCACGATGCCATCGGCGCGCTCCCACGCCCGCCGCTCCTCACGCCGGAACTTGAGATACTCCACCAGGTTGAACAGCCGCCGGGCCGGCTCCCGCTCCTCGCGAAACGTACGCGCGAAGATCTCATACTCGATGTTGTGCTCGTCCAGCACGAGCGGCGCGCCCGTGTGAAAGTCGAAGATGCCAAGCATCGACGACTCAATCTGCACGATGTCGTGCGGCCGTGCTGCCAGCGCCGCATCGATGGCGTGCTGCATGCCAGCAGAGTGCAGCCGGCCGGACTGGTAGGAGCGCCGCCACAGCAGCGACTGGGCCTGTGCCCGCCGCTTCTTCGCGAACAGCGGACGCGAGCGGGGCACGACGTCCACGCCAGCTAGCACACCGCGTAGCTCCTCCACATCAGCCGCTTCCTCGGGCCTGGCATAGGTGAGCAACGTCACATCGTGCCGCCGAGCTAGCTCGCGCATGACATGGAACACGCGGGTGCGAAACCCAGAGATGGGTGGATATGGCAACCACGGAGTCACGAACAACAGGCTCAGCCGGTCACGCCGGTGCATGGGCGGTCTCCTTCTGCGCGGTGGACGGCAGGCGGTCCTCCGCCTCGCGGCCCGTCCGCACCCAGCTCTGGGAGGTGCGGCCGGCCAGTACCCGGCCGTACAGCGCCAGCTTCCATAGCACCAGCACCGGCGCCATCGCCAGCGCCTGATACACCGAAGCGGGAGCGCGAATCAGCGCGAGACCGCCGGCAACGTAGGCGCCCTGCGCCGAGATCGCGGCAGCCGCGAGTACGGCAGCGGCGCGGGAGCGGCTCGCCAACGCCAGCAGCGCCGCCCCGCCGTTGAGCGCAAACAGCAACGACTGCGGCGGGACCAGCAGCTCAGCGGCAGCGTTGATGGCCGCCGGATCGCGCCGGGCCACACCCGCCCGTAGCAGCGGCAGGGCGCAGCGGCGGATAAGCTCGACCTTGCCGCCCTCCCAGCGCTCCTGTTGCGCGCGTGCCTGCCGCAGCGTCACCGGCATTGCCGACAATACGGTGGCCTCCGGCGCGAACGCCGTACGCTCGCCAGCCAGCACCAGACGGGCATGATACTCGCCGTCCTCGACCACCGAGAACGCGCTCCACGGATGGCGCGCCAGCACATCCCGCCGGAACGCCATGCCAGTGCCCATCAGCCCGGCAGACAGACCCAACCGCTCCTTGCCGAGTGGACGCACGGTGTTGATCAGCGCGAAGGCGGCGTAACGGAGCCCCGCGGTCCACGAGGCGCCGGGGTTGGCGACCCGGTAATCGACCTGGACCGCAGCTGCGCCAGCCGATAACCGTGCAGCCATCGCGGTCAGCATGTTGGGGGAGGGCAGGCAATCGGCATCCAGCACGGCCACGGCATCCACGTCTGGTCGCTCCACCGCCAGCCGCTCCAGCGCCCAGGACAGCGCGAAACCTTTGCCACGCCGCTCCGGGTTCGACCGCTCGAAGACGGTCACCCCCGCGTCCTTGGCCACCGCCGCCGTCGCATCGGTGCAGTTGTCGGCGATGACGATCGCCTCCCAGCGCCCCGCTGGGTAGTCCAGGCGCTGCACCGCCGCCAGCGTCTCGCCTAACCCACTCTCCTCGTTATGGGCAGGAATCAGCAGGGCAAACCGTGGCGCTGCGGAACCGGCGCCGGTCTCGGTCCGGCGGCGAGGTAGCGCAGCCGCGGCGGCCAGCGCGAGCAGATAGGTATTGGCCAGGGCGAGTGCCCCTGGAACGGCCAGCCACCACTTCATTGCTGTGTACCTCCCGGGCCGGCCGCCGAGCCGGCGCGTACCAGGGCGGCCAGGCGGTCAACATACCGGTCCAGCGCCAATTCCTGCTCTGCCACCACGCGCCCCGCCCGGCCCATGCGGTCAGCCAGCGCCGGGTCTGACAGCAGCGTGGTAATGGCAGCGCGCAGGGCGGCAGGGTCATTCGGCGGCACGTAGAGGCCAGTTTCGCCGTGCCGCACCAGGTCAACCTGTCCGCGAGTACGGGTGGTGATTACGGCCCGCCCCATCGCCATCGCCTCGGCAATTGCGGTGACACCGGCGTCAAAGTCCACATCCATTGTTGGGATAACAACGAACCGGCTACGCGCGTACAGGTTCCGAAGACCGCGCGGGTCATACTGGCCGGTACGGACCCAGGCGGGCAAGCCTGCCGCCACCATCGACCGAAAGCGGGGGGAGGCCGAGACAGCGCCCTTCTCTGCCGAGAGCGCGATGCTACCTGTCGCCAGATCCAGCGTCACATCGAGGCCGGTGCAGGCATCAACCAGCGTCGCATAGTCGCGCGCCTCCCAGCCAACCGAGCAAATGACTGCCTCCGAGCTGTCCGGCCGTGTGGCCGGCGCCCAGAAGCGGTCATCCACGGGCTGAAGGGCAACATGCAGTTTCTCGGCAGGGACACCGAGCCGGTCGCGGGCGATGGCAGCCTGCACACTGGCGTAGCAGACGATGGCACGCAGGTGGGTTTGCACGTTGCCCCGCTCGAGGAACATCGCCTTGCGCCCGCGAGACAGCCATACCGACACCAGCACGAGGTCGGCGCGGGTACCGGTCGCCTTGTACAACGCCGCCAGCGGCAGCCCCAGGCGATCGGCCCAGGCGAGGATGGTGGAGTACCGCCGCCGGTTCACGAAAGCCTCGGCGACCTGTCCCGCCGGCAAGCCGGCCCGCCGTGCCAGTGCCCGCGCAGCGGGATGCGCACGCAGGCGCATGTGCTCGCGGTCCACCACGACAGCGCCCAGTGCGCGCGCCAGCTCCACATAGTCCTTGCGTGGGCGTTCTCCCAACGCGGCCAGCCGTTCCAGCTCGGTGACCGGCAGCTGCCCGGGCACCGACGTAACCAGCAGTGCCGGGCGGCGGCCACCGCCGGCGCGCGGTGCAGCAGAGCCGGTCATGGGTGCCTGATGGGTATCAGTTGTGGCGGGCATCGCGTTCTCTCCTACACCGTGGCCGAATCGACGCCAACCACCTCGACCGCTGCTGGTGCGGGGCCGCGCTCGCCATCACCCCGGCGAACCGCCCGCCGCAGCAGCGCGATGTCCTCGGCGGGAATGGCGCGCAAGGCCAGCGCCAGCACCACATAGGTGACCGCGCCGGCCGCGACGAGCAGGGGCAGCGCCGTTCCCCGCAAGAGGACAAGCACCCCGACCATGCCCGCCGCCGCGCCCGCCGCTCGGAAGGCGACTTTGAGGCTACGCCACGGCCGCAGGTCGCGCGGGACCAGCCGCAGGTATGCGGCTCCCATGAACAGCTCACAAAGCACGGTTGCCACAGCGGCGCCGCCGCCGCCCCACCGTGGAATCATCACCAGGTTGAGCGCGACATTGATCACGAGCGCAACGGCCGGGATAGCTAGCAGGCGGCGCTCCATATCCAGGCTGAGCAGCGCCCAGCCCAACGCTGAGTTGACGTACAGCACCAGGATGCCAACCCCAAGCGCCTGCATGGCCGTCGTCCCGTCCTGGAACTCCGGCCGCCCATAGACGAAATCCAGCACTGGACTCGCAAGCACCACGGTGCCGCAGGCGATTGGTATACCAGCGAGCAGCAGTAGGTTGAGCCCCTTCTCCAGGGCAATACGTGCCGGCTCACGCGAAGTGCCCGCCAGCCGGGCGATCACAGGCATCATTACCGATGCGGCCACAATGTTTGGCAGGAACAGCATCGTGTCGAACAGGCGATACGCAGCGCCATATGCACCCACCGCCCCTTCACTGGCCAGTTTCGAGATCATGATGGCGTCGATCCGCCAGTAGACGTTGCCGAGGAACCAGTACACGGCAAACGGCGCGGTAGCCGCCAGCAGCCCGCGGGCAAATGCCGGTTCCCAGCGCAGACGGCGCAGCTCCAGCCGGGGAAGCAACAACGCCGCCTGCCACACCAGTCCCGCCAGCGCGCCGGCAAGCGCCACCCAGGCGATGGTCACGACGCCGGCGCCGGTGGCGAGGAGACCAAGCCCCAGCGCTAGGTTCACGACCTTCTCGAGCACGGTCGCTACGGACACCGGTCCCAGCCGCTCCAGCCCGCGAAACACGGCGCCGAACAGGAAGGAGACGGACTGGACGCCCATCGTTAATCCATAGATCGCAAGCACCGTCCGCGTCTGTGGCGGATAGCCGAGCGCCTGCGCCGTAGCCACGATGGCGATGAACGACAGCACCCAAATCGACAGTTTGACGGCGAAGGCGTACAGCAGGTATTGGGCAGCCAGCTCCGGCCGGCGGGCGACCTCGCGCGTGACCAGCGGCTGCAGGCCAAAGTCGACCAGCACGCCGAAGATGCCCGTGAACGCCAGCGCCAGGTACAGGACGCCAAAGCCACTATCGCCGAGATACCGGCCCAGCGCCGCCGTCAGCATGAGTGTCGCCAGCCAGGTGACGGCTTGCGAGCCCAACTGGCCGAGGATGTTGCGCACCGACCGGCGCAGGGTCTCCATCTTAGGCGCCTGCCTTGCCGTCAATGGCCGGCTGGCTGAGGGCAGCAATGACCCCCATCCAGCTACCCAACAGCACCATGTTGCGGGCCGACGTCAGCCCGAGGTCGGCGTAGGAGTACAGCATCTGCATGACGATGAAGGCGCACGCCACCAGTGCAACCGCCTTCAACTCCGGGTGGTGTAACCGCCGAAACGTCGACGCGCCCAGTGCCAGCGCGCCGCCGATCGCGTACCAGAACAGCACGAACCCTACCGCGCCCAGCTTGACCCAGACCCAGTAGATGCTGTTGTGGCTGATGTAGCGCCAGTAGGTGAACGAGGCGTCGAGCAACGGCTGTTCAATCCAGCGCAGATACTGGCGACCGAAACCACTACCCAGCCAGGGCGCGCGATCTACGGTACGCGCCAGGTTGACGTTCTCCATCACCCGGAACAGGTTGGAGTTGACATCGCGCTCAGTGCGCGGATCGGTCACCGAACGGACGGCATAGACCGGCCAGGCGGCAGGGTTCTTGGCCGGGGACGTGTGCCAGAACGTGGCCGCATACACGGTCAGTGCCAGGCCCACCACGGCCACGGCCAGCACAACAGACCGGCGTAACCCACGATCGGCAAGCAGCATCAGGCCGGCGACGGCCAGTGCCGCCCCCAAGGCGATGAAGGAGATTCGCCGGTGGTTGGCCACCAGCGCCACTGCCACCACCGGTAGCAGCGCTAGCAGCGCGTGTCGCATGGTCACCGGCAGGCGATACACCGCTGCCACGAGGGCAAGCACCACGAGGGCGCCGATATAGATGGAGTCCTCGTGCGTGGCCACCTCATTAATGTCAAACACGCCCGCCCCGAGCCGGCTTACGACCCACAGCGTTTGCAGTGCCTTCAATCCAGTCGCCGCGATCATGACCCACAGCAGCCCGTGCACGCGCGCCCGCGTGTCCAGCACGGTGACGGCAAGCAGATACAGCAGCGGCAAGTAGAGCAGTGCCCGTGCTTCCGCGACAGCGGCGCGGGCACTGAACGGCGCCGGCGAGACGAGGTCTACCAGGGTGATACCGCGCCAAACGCCGAACAACACCGCCACGCTGAACAACCCGACGGGCGCCAGCAGCGGGCCGGCCACCAGCGGCGCTGCTCCGCGATGGAGCCGCTGCACGACCAGCAAGGCGAGTGAAATGACAACGATGGCGTCGGCCATTGTCACTCCGCCGAACGTCTGCCAGAACGGCAGATAGCCGCTGGGCAAGCGCGCGCCCATGTATCCTTCCAGGTCGATGACGCGGTACTGATCGATGAGCAGCGCGCTGCCGGTCAGCGTGTAGAGGCCAGCCACGGGCCAGCGCGCCAGCACCAGCAGCCCCGCCAGGCCGCCGGTGCACAGCAGGGCCAGCAGCGGCCGGCCCAGCCACAACAGCGCCACCGTACCCAGCGCCACCACCAGCGCCGCAGCCGCCAGTACCAGGCCCCGAAGGAACTGATCCCGTTGCAGTGCGCGGGCCGCGGGCCATCCGGAAGCGATCATCAGGCGACTCAGTTCAACTCAAGCCGAGCACGGCGTACTGCACGGCCGCCACGGCCGCAATCCCCGCGAGCAGCAGCGCCTGCTGCAGCGGACCAAAGCGCCGCTGCCACAGACCCAGGAGGAGCGACAGCGTAAGGAGGGTGATTAGAGCCGGCATCGCTCACGCCGTCATGCGGCGCAGCCAGGCCGGAGCCAGTCCGCGCACGTCGTTGAGGATGATGCCTGTCACCCGCCCGGCCCCGAGCAGCCCCACCGTACGCTGCAACGCCGCGGTTCGCGTCACGCCGGAACGGGCAATGACGTACAGGTGGTCGACCTGGTGTGCCAGCGCCGCCGCCAATGGGTCCTGCCCGGCTGGGGGCGCCTCGATGATGGTGACGTGGTGGCGATGGCGCAGTGCAGCTACCGCCGGGCCCAGATCGGTGCCCCGCAGGCGGATGCCCTCCTCTCGCAGCTCCGCAACCGTCTGCAACGTGACGCCGGATGGCAGCGGCGAACCATGGGCACTACCGTCTGCCGGCACCAACAACACCGAGCACTGCCCGGACAGCGCCGCGGCCAGACCGCCGGCGATGAAGGTCACGCCCTCTCCGTGATAGGTACTGGTGAGCACAGCGACCACCCCGCGTCCTGGCTCGGCATCCCGGAGCAGGGCCGTTGCCAGGGGCAGGCACACCTCTCGCGCGTTATGGCGCTGCTCGGAGCTGCTGCGCCGCCGGAACATGGATCACCATCCTGTATCGCTGCCGCTAACCCCGGCGCGACTCCGAGTCGTATGCTGGATTGACGTGCACGGACGTCACCACTGCGGGATAGGAGGCCGGCGTGGCATGCGGACGCCGTACCCGCCGCCGGCGCGCGTGTGCCGCCACCAACGCCACCGGCAGCCCGGTGGCATCTACCACCTGCTCCGGGGAGCGCACTGCGCCATCGGCCCAGGTCATCACCATGACCAGCGCGATGACCAATGCCGTCGCCGCGCCTGCCCCAGCCACTAGCGGCAACAGCGCAGCCCGGGTCGTACCGGCGCGTTCCAGTGGCGGTGTCGCCGGGGCGATCACGCGGAAGCTGGCGCGCCGCGTCTGCTCGTCGAGCTGGCGGCCAAGCTCAGCGTCGGCGATGCGCGCCAGCAGCGCGTCATACGTGGCGCGCGCCTGGTCACGGGCGGGGTCGGTCGGTGCAAGGGTACGGAGCCGCTGCTCGGCCAGCGCTAGTTGTTCACGGTAGAAGGTCATGACCGTCCCGGTGGTACGGGCGCCCGTGTTGGCAATCTCCTCCTGGTACTGGTCCAGAACTGCATTCACCACCTCGGCACACAGCGCGGCATCGTCGCAGGAGTAGGCGGCACGTACCGTGTTCGGGCCGGCAGCCGCGTGACGCCAGCCGGCGCGCACCTGCTTTGCCATCGCAGCGGCAGCGGCCTCTGTGGTCATCTCATCTGCCAGCCGTGTATGCCGGAGGAGCGCGCTGACAAGGAAGGTGTCCGTCGCCATCAGCTCGCCCAACAGCTCGGCGTACTGCTCGGAGGGTGGCCGGGCGCCGATGTCGCGGCCGCGGGTGGGATCAAGATTGGCGGCGAAGACCGCCTCGGCCGTGAAAGGCGCGACCTGTGCCATCGCCCGCTGGGCGGCCAGCACCGCGCCGGCCAGGATGAGCGCCGCCAGCCCGAGGTAGAGCCACGGATGCCGGAAGAATGTATCGAGATACCGCGTCACTTAGCTGTCCTCTTGAAGGCGGCCCGCCAGCGCCGGCCACGGCCGGCAGCGCGCCGGTCCTGAAGGTGCCGGCGGATCTCCTCGTGGATTGTGCACGGGGGCTCGACATACGGGGCAAACGACATGGTGGCCGCACGGGCGATCCCGTCCGGCAGCTCGGATAACGAGCGGCACCAGAGGATGTAGTTGCCTTCCTCAAGGGTGCCGAGCAGGTCTTCTTGGTGGAGGTCATGGCGGTCGGGGTTGCTCACGCCGACCAGCGGCTTGCCCAGACGGATCACCTCCATGATGGAGCCCAGTCCGCCATGACTCACCACGAGCCGCGCCTCGTTGAGATACCCGTCGAGCGAGGGCGCAAACCGAAACCACTCACAGTTGGCCGGAACGTAGCCGCCGCGCGCGATCTGACAGATGACCTTCTCTCCCAGACACAGCGCCAGTTCGTCCATCCGCTGGACCAGCGAATCGAAGTCGGTCGTGCCGACGGTGACGAAGATCATCAGAACAGTCTCCCGGCGAAGATGGCGCGCGGGACGGCGGGTCGCAGCTCCTGCCACTGGACGAAGTACATCGTCGCCAGCCGCCGCATGAACCGGCCGGTTGCGCTGAGCCCGTGGATGCGCGAGCCAGTCTCAACAAACAGCACGTCCGCGCCGATCATGCGCGCCACGACGCAGGCCGGCACCGCCACGGATGGCCCTGTGGTCATGACGGCATCGGGGCGCAACGCAATCAGCGCACGGGCGGCCTGCAGCAGCGACACCGGGTACTTCCATATATCGGTGAGCAGGTTGAAGCTCTTGTCCCGCGGGCGAATGACGCGATACACGGTGCCGGGCTCTTGCAGCTTGCTCTCAGTCACCTCGTCATCCGCAACGAGGATGTACGAATAGCGCACATCCTCGGAGCCGAGCAACTCAATCAGGCGCAGGCACTCTTTGGAGTGCCCGCCCTCTCCCATCACTACCGTGATGTGGTACTTGCTGCGGGTGTCGGGGTGATGCGGGGTACCTCCGGGCAGGCCGGCCGGCTCCGGCACGGGTGGACGTTCAAGTTGAGCGGTCATAGGCGATCCCTTCCGGGCGGCGCCGCGCCGGCTACCCACGGCACGATGGCTTGCAGCAGTAGCCGGGCATCATCCGCCCTCACGCGCTGGTGCGTTGGCAAGTTGATCAGTGCTGTGGCGGCGTGTTCGGCGACCGGGCAGGAGCCTGCTCGGTATCCGCCTGCCTGGGGATTCACTGCTTCCTCCAGCACCGAGGTGAACCACTGCCCAGCCACGGCAAGCGGCCGCAGCGCCCGGACGGCGGCCGCACGGTCCGTCACCCACACGGGATAGCGCACCAAGACCGGGTCCGACCCTTCCGGCGCCTGTGGTGTTGGTACGCCCAGCCTGCCCAGCTCCGCACGATAGATGGCGGCGATCCGGCGCCGGTGGGCGATGTTCGCGTCCAGCCGGTCCAGCTGACGTAGACCAAGCACGGCCTGGGCATGGCTGAAGCGTCGCTCATAACCACGAGGCCGCCGGCCGTGCAGTTCCTCTGGGGCCGTCGGGCCAGGCAAGGGATTGCGCCGGCCCGCCATCTCGTACAGCGGGCGGGTGAGCCGGTGTAGCCGCGGTTCGGTCAGCACGTGGTAGGCCGCCAGCTTGATCGCATAACGCGCCACCAGGCCGGCGGGTGGGGTGTCGCACCGCCGCTGGAAAGCCGCCAGCCGGCCGGCGATGGTGGCGTCGGCGGTTACAGCCACACCACCCATCGTCGTAGAGATCGTCTTGGTCTCCTCGGTGCTGAAGAAGGCCGCGTCACCGAAGCTGCCGGCCGGCCGGCCGCGATAGCGGCTACCAAGGGCGTGCACGCAGTCCTCGATCAGCACCAGCCCGTGCTGCCGGCACAGTGCCCGTGCGCCGTCGATATCGGCGGGGGCGCCGAAGGTATGCTGCAACACCAGCGCACGCGTCCGGCCAGTCACGGCACGGGCAGCCCGTTCCATGTCCATGTTCAGCGTGTCAGGCTGACAGTCCACATACACGGCGCGCGCGCCCAGATAATGGACTGCATTGGGCACGACGATGTGCGTCGGCGCCTGCATCAGCACTTCGTCACCGGCGCCGATACCAAACGCCTGCAACAGGCCATACAGCCCTACGCGCCCATGTGAGAAGGAGAAAGCGTACGGCACACCAGCGTGCGCGGCAAAGGCGCGCTCATACCGCGCAATGGCCTCGCCGGCGACCAGCCGGCCGGGCCGTGCGAGCAGACGCAACGCGGCCAGCGCATCCCCCGTGCTGGTAGTACCACCGAGCAGGGCGAGGCGGCGGGCGGCGCGACGTGAACGCGCGGCGGGCACAGGGGCAGCGGTGGCAACGGCCACAACCGGTTCCTTTCCCGTCTGTCACTCTTGCAGAGGCTAGAGCCGCAACGTTGATGCCGCGTTGAGTGGCTGTCCTACCCCGGTCCGGCAGCGCCTACCGCGCCGCTGAGGCTTCGACCATGCCCGTAGCGCGGAGCTGATAGCCCAGCGACTGCCGGGCACGAATCTCAAACGGCACGCCCCCGGCCTCGCGCAGCTTGTCGCGCAGGTGCGAAATGTGCGTCTTGATCAACGAAGCGTCCGGCTGTTCCAGCCCGCTCCAGCCGAAGGTCAATAGCCGCTCCGTGGGCGCCAGATGCGGCTGGTGCACCGCCAAGCAGAACAGGATACGCAGTTCCAGCCGGGTGAGCGCCAGCGGCCGGCCACCTTTGGTTGCGGCGTAGCGGGCCAGGTCGACGGTCAAGTCGGCGACATTGACCAGGTCTTCAGACTCAGGCGCCGGAGCCGGCCGGGCAGCGACCCAGGCCTCGGCGCGCAGCACCACTTCCTGAGGATGGTAGGGGCGGCCGATGACGTCATGCGCACCGGCCTCCAGCAGCGCGATCACGCCCGGGCCCGACAGTCGCTCGGCAGTGGCGAACACCACCGCGCCGGGCAGATGGCTGCGCAGGCGGGCGATCGCCGCGCGCGCAACGCCATCGGCTTCACTCACACCCAGCACCACCAGTGACGGTGTAAACGGCAGGCCGTTCAGCACCCGCTCCGGCTGGCCCACACAGATCGCCTGGTGGCCGCGGCGCTTGAGCATGTGCGCCAGCAGGTCGGCCACGGCCGGGTTGGGCTCAACGATCACCGCGCGCATGTGTCCCCTCCCCCTGAGCACCACGATTACGCCGGAATCAGGCTGTACCCCACGCCATGCACCGTCCGGATCATCTCGTCGTTGCCCCCCGCGTCTTTGATCTTGCGGCGAATGGAACTAATGCGCGCCTTGAGCAGCGTCGCATCGTCGACGTTCTTGTAGCCCCAGATCCGCTCGGTCAAGAAGGCGTGGGACAGCACCTGCCCCGGGTATTCGGCCAGTTCGCGCAGGATGTCGAACTCCATCCGCGTGCAGAGCAGATTGATACCGTTGAGCATTGCGGAGAAGTTGGCCGTGTCCATCTCCAGTCCCAACGCCGCGATGCGCAGGGGCGCCGGCCGGCTGTCCCCGCCGGCGCGCACCTCCCGCGGGCGGCGGCTGAGGGCGCGCACACGCGCCAGCAGTTCGCTGGGGTGAAATGGCTTCGTCAGGTAGTCGTCGCCGCCGCTCTCCAGTCCGGCGACGATGTCGTCGATGCGGTCGAGCGATGAAAGGAACAGCACCGGCACGGCCGGCAGCCGGGTGCGTAGCCGGGGCAGCGCCTGAATCCCGGTGCCATCGGGCAGCAGAACATCGAGCACTAACAGATCCGGCGTCTTCTGCTCCAAAAAGCGGAAGGCGCCGGCGATGTCACCGGCTGCAACCGCGTCGTGCGAATCACGCCGCAGTGTCTGGCAGATGATCTCGGCGTAGTCTTCATCGTCATCGATCACCAGGATCAGCATCGTCTCCCACCCCTGTTCGGCGACCGCCTCGCCCCAACCGCACGGGTACCAGACGCTAGGTCCAAAGGATGTCGTGAGCTCGTTGAGCCGGTGATGAGCGCTGGTGGAGTCCGGGTAGCAGCGTTACTTGACCGCCACCAAGCCGTAACGCCACTGCGACGCCCATTGCCGGAACCACCATACGCTGCCGCCGCTCGCGCTGAATCAGACATCTGAGGTATTACCGCCAGCATTCGCATCTGCGGAACCGGCACGACTGTGGCGGGACGGGCCGCCAACCCAAACTCAACGGCTCCGGCTTAGCGTGACGGCAGCACCAACCCGGAGTGGAAGCTGCAAGGTATGCCGATGGCGGTTGCGGATCGTAACACTACCGCGGTCATTCCCAGGCCAGGTGTAACGGCACTGGTCGTGTACCTGCGCCCGGCGCCGCGCGGGCGGCTGTTGCCGCTGCTGGCCGAGCTGGGTGTGTTCGTGGTGGAGCGGCAAGGGGCCGACCACGCGCTGGCGGCCGCCTTCAGCACCCGCAGCGACTTCCTGATCGTCGTCGCTGACACGGCGCCGGAGCATGTGGCGCTGGCGCGGCGGCTGCACGAGAATCTGGGATCGGTGCTGGTCGTGATTGTGCCGGCCGGAGCGCCCGCCACCGCATTTGATGAGTCGGGTGCGACCGCGATACTCGCCGACGACCTGTCCGATGACCGGTTTGCATTGGCGATTGCGCCTGCCGTACGGCAAGCCCGCTGGGAACGCAGCACCGAAGCCGCCGATGAGGAGTATGTCATCTTTGGTGATGTGCACTTCCGGGTGCTACCCCCAGCGTTGTCCCGCGCCGGGCGGGCGGTGTCACTCACGCGGGCCGAGGCCGATTTGCTGGCCGAACTGGCACGCGCCCTGGGCCGGCCGGTGCCGACCACCGAGCTTGAGCGCCGGCTGACCGGCAGCGAGACCCGCGCCGATCCGCATGGCGGCTATGTTAAGACGGTCGTGCTCCGTATCCGTCGCAAGGTCGAGGAGATCGGTGCCGACCCGCTGCTGCTGCGGAATGTCCGTGGCTACGGCTACATGCTGTCGGGCTAGCGACGCCCGCTACTACGGCGCGCGCTCGTCCTGCCCCCCAAACCGGATGGTGACACGGAAGCTAGCGCCATCCTGGTCAGAGGTGACGCTTGCGCCGGCTTGCTCGGCCAGGCGCTGGGCAAGGTAGCTCCCAACACCCAAGCCGTTATGGCGCCCCCGGGTACCGATCCGGTTCGTGACGGTGATCACCGGGATACTGCCATCGGCGGTCAGCACCAGCCGGACCGGCGTGTGTGGGTCATGGTGGTCGCAGGCATTGGAGAGCAGCGAATGCACCAGCGTCTCGCAGATGCCTCGCGAGCCGAAGTGGCGTGCGCGTTCGCCGCCGTCGATCACCTCGATTGGCAGGCCTGCAGCAGCGAGCTCGGCGCCAGCGACGGCGGCGACTTCGGCCGGAATGTACCACTGGGCCTCTTCTGCCACGCCGCCTCGTGCCATGACGAAGACGCGCTCGGTCGTGCGCAGCATCCGCTCTACGGTGCGCATCACCAGTTCAACTTGGTGTCGCAGCGCTTCATCGACGCTGTCCTCGGCCATCGCACGCATTGCCGTGGCCACGAGGCCGAGCGGCGAGCGCAGTTCATGATACGCAAGCGTCACCGGATCGAGCGTCAGCGCGTTCATAGCGAACCCTTGGGAGATGCACGCTTAGGATGGCAGCGCTGTCACCATATCGTGACGTGGGGTGCCTGCCATCACCAAGCAGGCTCTACCTTAGTCGCCCATTTGTAGTACGCCGCTAACCCAATCGGGTTAGTTGCCACGTTTGCAACCTTTTCGTTACCTGTCCACACTCACGCGTCTCCCTCCGCTGAGGCCCATACTCTGGCGAGCGTAATCCCCCGCTAACCCTTATTACGAGCACGCGGCTGGGCGGCGGTCGGTTTCGGTTCCGGCCGCCGCCCCCCGGGTACTGTGCAAGCGAGCGTGCGCTAAAACCCGGACTCGAGCCAGACGCGGCGTTCCAGGTAGTCCTTCACTTTGGCGATGTAGGTGCTGGCGCCGGCGTCATACCAGCGTCCCGAGTACCACAACCCCACGCAGCCCCATACGTCGCCCGCCTGATAGGTGGCGCCGTTGCCGCTGACGCTGTGTAGCCAGGTGAACGCGCCTTCGTAGCACGCCCGCCGCCAGGCAAGGGCGTAGTCCGCGTTGAAGGGCGTGCCGTTGCGCGACATCGGGAAGGTACCAATATGCGCCGTCCACTTGATCTGCAGAATGCCGAAGCTGGTTGGGCAAGGGGCACCGTACCCGGCCGGGCACAGCGACGGGTCACTGACCACATCACCCGTCTCGCTCTGCCGCCACCAGCTCTCGGCCGCGGCCTGAGCGCGGGTGAGGTCTTCATCAAACCCCCACTTGCAGGATGCCCACTGCAAGATCTCATCGGTGGTTCCGGTGAAGTTACCGTCAATCCTTGCGGCGAAGGCGGCGGCCGCGCTGACCCGGTCAATCGAGGTCACCGTGCCACCGGTGGTGGCGTTAGCAGCGGCGTTACCCGGCCGAGGCTCCCAACTGGAACGACGCACGCGCGTGGCACAGCTGGCGCCGCTCGGCAGCGCCGAACCGGGAACGAGCGTCACGAACGCGCCCCCAGGCGTTGGAGTGGGTGTTGGCGTGCTGGTGGGCGCCGGCGTTGGAGTACTGGTGGCGGCCGGCGTTGGGCTAGGCGTTGGCGTGCTGGTGGGCGCCGGCGTTGGGCTGACGGTCGGGGCGGGGGTAACCGCACCGGTGGCCGCCAGCAACTGCACGGCATCGACGAACACCACCGGCTGCGCCTGACCTGCCATATCCTGCAGCGTGATCCCCATGATCCACGCGCCGGCCGGCGCCAGCGTGGAAAGCGGGATGCGGTATTCCTTCCAGGTATTCCTCGGCGGCTGCCCGCCGAACTCCGCCAGACTGCGTACGGCGCCGATGCCGCGGCCCGCCTCATCGCGCAGTTGTACGCCGTACGACTGGCCGGACTGCGTCGCCCGCAGCGCAAGACGAAGTTCGGTGTAGCCCGCGGTGCTGACCGGCGCGCCAGCCCGCAGATACAGCCCGCCCCAGGCCGCGGTCACCTGATGGCTGATGGCGAAGCGCCCGGAGAATGATGTGCGGGCGGCAAGGTTGACGGCGCTATCCCAGGACCGGTCTGCCCAGCCGGCCGCCAGCGCATCACCGAACACCGTCAGCGCCGATTCGGGCGTCGCCGTCACCACCGGTTGCGGAGTGACCGATGCGACCGGCGTGCTGGTCGGGCTCGGTGTGGCGCTTGGGGAGGGCGTGGGTGTGGGCGTGGTCGCGGTCGCGGTCGCTTCCAGCGCCACCGCGTCGATGTACAACATCGGTTGCACCATGCCGCGCAGGTCAGTGACCGTGAACCCCGAAATCAAGGCGCCGGACGCGCCCAGCGCCGTCAGCGGGATGCGGTACTCTTTCCAGGCTCCGGCCACCGGGTCACCGCCGAAGCCGGCCAGGTCCAGTGGGGTACCGATGCGGGCATTGCTGCTGTTGTACAGGGCAACACCATACTTCTGACCGCTCTGGCTGGCGCGGGCCATAAAGCGCAAGGTCTGGTAGGGCGTCGTGTTGACCAGCGTATTGCTATGGAGGTACAGGCCACCCCAGGGCTGCGTCACCGTGAAGGTAATGGCAGACGAGCCGCTGTGCACCGGCGCCGTGCTGGCGAAGTTGACGGTGCTACCCCATGACCAGCTGGCCCAGCCGCCCGCAAGCGCATCGGCGTAGACCGGCAACGTGGCGGCGGCGGCGGCAGTCGCGGTCGCCTGCGGGGAGGCAACCGGCTCGCTGGCCCGGCCACCACCATCAACCGTGGCCGCGGCGACGGAGAAGGCGGCAGCCTGCTGCACCGCAGCGACGAGCTGGCCCGTGTCCGCAGCAAAGAGATTCACCCGTACGGTGTGCACACCGGTCAGGCTGCCGGCTGGGATGGACCACTCACCGCTCAACGTTAGCGGTGACCGTGCCGCCAGAGCCTGCCCCTTCCAGCTGCGGATAAAGGTAATGGCGCCGCGCGGTCCCAGGACCTCAAGCTGCGCATCGACGGCCAGCGGCGCATCCGCCACCAGGCGCAGGCTGACTGTGGCCGGTGTGCCCGCGGCGGGCGTGAGCGGCGATACGGTCGCGCTGATGCTGACACCCGCAGCGATCGCGGTCCGCGACGGAGCCGGCAGCCTGGCGCCACCAAGCGCCGCAAAGACGGCAAGTGCAAGCAACGCCAGCAAGCTGGCACGACGACGATCCATGGCGGGGGCCTCCAGCACGGTACGAGCGCTGGGCAGGGACCGGCGCTACCCGGGCCGCAGGCTGAATCGTTGCCGCGTCAGCCGGGTGCGCTTCGCTCGTACCAACACTTCGTGTATCGGCGGGAAACGGAGGCCATGGAGGTACAAGGAGTCACGAACGCATCAACGACCGGGCAGTCGGATCGTTGTGGCGCCGAAATGGCGAACGCCGGTGGCGAACCACCGGCGCAAGGGCGCGACTCTCGGCAGAGCAGGCGGTTGGTCGCTAGTCGAGGTCGTCGTACTCGTCGTCGTCGTCTGCGTCGTCTTCGCTCTCATCCTGCTGATCTTGAAGGATCGGAGCAGGCAGGGGCTCCGGCGCACGCCGCCGGCCGCTTTCCTCCGGCTCGATCTCGACAGGCAGCGCGTGGGCGACGTTCCGGGTCAGCCGCAATGTCACAGCCTTGGTGCCGACCTCGCGGATTGGCACCGTCAGCAGGATGCGGCGGCGGTCAAACTCCTCGCCGGTGACCGCCTCAATCTTGGCAGCGATGTCCGCGGCCGTGACCGAGCCGTACAGGCGGCCCTGATCGCCGACACGGGCGCGAATGACGATCGGGTTACCTTCGAGCTTCTCGATCAGCTTGCGGGCTTCAGCATCAAGGGCAGCCTGCCGCTTTTCTTCCTTCTTGGAGACCGCCTCCGCCCGCTGGAGGGCATCCTTGGTGGCGGGCACCGCCAGCCCGCGCGGAAACAGGTAGTTCCGTGCAAAGCCGGGCTTTACTTCCTTCACCTCGCCGGGGATGGCGGTGCCAAGCACCTCCTCCACAAACACGACCTTCATGCTGCTCCTCCAGCGCGGCCCGTACCGGCTTGCCCGGCACGCCGAAACGCCGCCGGTGCAGTCCGCCCGGCGGCGCCGCAGACTCATCCATCCTTGTATAGCAGTTCCGTTGGTGAGGCGCTACCGGCGCTCCGGGCGGACGACGGTGACCCGTTCTGCGTGGTTGGGACAGCTTGCGCGCAGAAGCGCCCGGGCTGCCTCGCGCTGCTCATCCAGTAATCCGTCGGTTAGCCCCACCGGCCGGCGGCGAACGTAGCTTGCCAGGCAGCGCGGACAGCGGATCGTTTCGCTGTCAGATGTGGCGGCAAGCCCCCGGCTCCACAACTGTTCGACGCCGAGGTTGGCCGGCGCCCGGTACGAGTGCGCCAGTTTCATGGCGTTGGTGGCGGTCTGTAACAACTGGTCAAGCTTCCATCCGTCTTCTGGCGCGCAGGCGGTGCCCACGGGCATGCTCCCGGTCAGCCGCCGGAGCCGGCGCACCAGCCCGCGCCCGCCGGTGCGTCCGGTCTCGGGTAGCAGCGCCGCAAGGATCGGCTGGCTGCTGTTCGGCCGGCCGACGACATCCCAACGTCGCAGGGTACGCACCAGCATCGGACCGAACCGGGCTACTTCGCGCGTGCTGTCCAATCCGAACACTGCCACCGACACTTCCCTACGGTAGCGCTCTGCGCGCAGCAGCTCGCGCTCACTGATCTCCGCAAAGGCGGCGGCTTCCAGGACGCCGTCGGCGCCGTCGCCCACGCTGCCCGGTAGACAACGGCCGGCGGCGACGGCCGCGTGAGCCAGCACGGCGCCGAGCAACGAGACGTGCTGCACACCGGGCACCAGCGCGAACAGGGCGCCCAGGCTGGCGCCACCGGTGGCGATCGGGGCGACCACTACCATCGAGCTGCGGGTGATACGCTCCAGCCGCGCACAGGGCTGCTCTCCCCATGCATCGCCAAATACCGAGAGGAGCGTACCGCTGACCGGCGTGGCCGGAGGGTGGAATGGGAACGGACCGGGGGTGATCTCAAGCCGCTCAAACAGGATTGGCTTGCCGGCAGCATCAATCAGGGCCGTGAGGAACCAGCCATCGGTGCCCGAATCGTGCACCAGGCAGCCAAGCTGGCATACCGCACCAAAGCGTCCCATCCCGGCGGACACCGCCGCGAGAATGGATGCCAGTGCATCGCTGCGGTGGGTCGCCAGCAGCATTTCCGACAGCAGCGCCATTCCGGACTGAGCCGTAGGCTTGGGCTCGGCGACCATCCGTTTGCGCCTCCATCGCAAGTATCGGTATCGCCGGTGTCCTCCTACAGCCCTGGTTCCGGCTTGGTTTCGGCACTCGGGCGCTGATGCCCCCCGCGTCAGGGATTGTCGCCAAGGGAACAGCCTGTGCCATCCATCCGGCGTAGGATGAAGGTGGAGATCGTCGTAGGGAGGAGCCCGACCATGGCGCATCAATCGAACGACCACCACCGCTCTCCACCATCAACCCATCCCCGCCGGGTACTCGTTGGCGCGCTGCTGGCGGGCCTGCTCATCCTGCCAGGTGTGCACGCGGCGCGCGGCCTGGCCCGGGCTGGGCATGTAACTGTTCCGGCCCAGGCGTCGGCGCCCGCCACTCAGGAGCCCGTCGCTCTTCCACCGTGCGACATCGGCGAAGTGCCACTGACGCTGAGTGCCGCGGAGGATCAACTGCTGGCCGTGGTCAACCGCGACCGCGCCGCGCAAGGGCTACCGGAGCTCGCCTTCTCGGAGACGCTCCAACGGGCCGCCCGCTGGAAGGCGGCCTCGCTGGCATCGCAAGGCGAAGGCGTCGCGTTCGCGCTCGACCACAGCGATCCGGACGGACGGAGCTGGGAACAGCGGCTGCTGGACTGCGGCTACCCTGCCCGTGCGAGTTTTGCGGAGAACCTGGCAGCGGGCAACGAAGGACCTGAGGATGTGGTGGCGGCGTGGCTGGGCTCGCCGGCACATCTCGCCAACCTGCGCGACCCAGCGATGCGGTACGCCGGTATTGCCCGCGCGCGGGCGGGCGCCGTTGACGGCACGCTGATCTTCGTCTGGGTGCTGGACCTGGGGTCGGAGCCCTAAAGCTCACCGGGATTGGCATAGAACGGGCACGTTGCACCGGTATCGTGGTATACTTGCGAAGGTACAGCTTCCAGAGTCGAGCCGCCCCGGGTAGTCCGTCGCATGCACGATGACCGAAGCCTCAACCACCCATTTTGACGGAGGTCATCGTGTCGTTTCAGGATCGCACGCTCACGTGTATGGACTGCGGAGCGCCGTTCACGTTCACCTCAGGTGAGCAAGAGTTCTACGCATCGAAGGGGTTCACCAATGAGCCCCGGCGTTGCCCCAGTTGCCGGTCGGCCAAGCGCGCCGGTGGCGGCGGTGGTGGTGGTGGCTACAGCAGCGGTGGCGGCAGCTACGGCGGCAGCCGCGAGATGTACACTGCTACCTGCGCCTCCTGCGGCAACGAAGCCCGCGTGCCGTTCCAGCCGCGTGGCGATAAGCCCGTGTACTGCTCGGACTGCTTCCGCTCGCAGAGCGGCGGTGGCGGTGGCCGCTCCAGCTACGGCGGCGGTGGCGGCCGCGGCGGCAGCCGCTGGTAGGCGCTGACTGCCTGCTATCATAGCCGCGGGGCCCGCGCTGTTGCGCCGGGCCCCGCGCCTGCGTCTGCCAGCGTACTTAGTCTCGACCGGCCAGCGCTTCAACGTCGCTCTTGGGCACATTCAGCGTCACGGCTTGGTCCGACAGCCCCTGCACCCAATCCATCGGCAGCTCAGCGTCGTGGTGGAACAGGATCCCGCGGCGGAGTACGACGCGCAGCGGCCGGCCGTCGCCGGCGTCAAACGTCAGATCCTGCACCTCGCCCACCTTCTCACCGCCGGCATCGACGATGTCCATCCCGCGCGAGACGGTGGGGCGCTCCAGGTCGTCCGGAGCGAGCTGCTCACCACCGGGATAGCCCAGTACTTTGCCATGTGCCAGTAGTGGCCCCATCGCCACGGCCTGGTCGAGCGCGGCATTCCCGCGATAGGTTCCATCGAGGTCTGCTGGCGGTGGACCCACGTAGTCGGTATACGGCGCCCGGATGCCGTCCGCCGTCCACGCGTCCATGGTGGCGAAGGTCCGCTCGTCCATGTCCAGCTGCACCGCGCCGTCGGCGGCCCCGGCCACATGGCGCAGCGGCACCTTACGTTCGCTGCCGAAGACGAAGCCATGCTTGACGACGATCTCAGTGACCCGCTCACTCGCCGCATCGGCGATCACGCGGTGGACCTCGCCGAGCTTGCCATCGGTCCCCATCACCGTGTCGCCCAGACTGATTTGCATTCCACGCCTCCCGCCGCCGGCGGCCCATGCCATGGCCGCCGCACCGCGCAGGAGCAACACCGGGACGGGGGACCGGCGCAGCACCTCCTGCGCCACACTGCCAAACACCAGCCGTTCCACGCCGCCGCGGCCGTGGGTAGACATGACAATCAGCCCTGCTGGCGCATCGTTCGCAACGCCGAGGATCGCATCGGCCGGCGGCGCGTCGGACACCACCGCGTCGACGGTCAGGCCACGCGCCGTGAGCGCCTGCGCACGCTCCTCCAGGTAGTGGCGGGCGTTGACACCCTCCTCCTGCGCGGCCCGCGTCACCGCGTCAATGGTGGCGGGGTCCATGACCGACGGCAGCCCGGTGGGTGCAGCCATGGTGGCCAGCAACTCCGCCGAGCGCTCCGGTCCTTCGTATGCGCGCACCAGCGTCAGCGGTAGTCCGAGCCGTTCCGCTACTTCAACGGCCGCCGCCAGCGCGCGTTCCGCGAAATCTGACCCATCCAGGGGAACGATCACTCGCCGGAACATGCGGTCCTCCTCCCTCAGGCACGTGCCCAAAGGCATCACCCACCTATCACATTCCGTCTGTACCCGTCCAGTGTCAGACTGGAGGGTGTGCGGTGACGACCGCACGGTGGAGGTAGTCGCGGGTGAATCTTCAGCTAACCGATCAGGGCGAGCGCGCACTCCTCGCCCGCCAGCGTCTTGGACCGCCGTTCTCCGGCGACCTGGTCCGGCCCAGTTACGACGGCCTCGGGCTGGCCTCAATCCCGGCACTGGTGCAGCATTGGCTCGCCCCTGACGCCCCCACGCTGAGCACGCTCCCCGCCGTCCCGCCGCTTGACCCTACGTTGCTGGGGCTGGCGGACGTCACCGCGGTGTGGCAGCGCTGGCAGCACGACCCTATCAACCACGTCGTCGTGCTGTTGATGGATGCCCTGGGCTACGACCAGCTGCGCGCGATGATGGTGGGTGGCGCCGCCGCCCGGCTGGCTCGCATCACCAACGATGACCGCAGCCTGCTGCTACCGATCACGACCGTCTTCCCGAGCACGACCACCACAGCGCTGACCTCTATTGCCACCGGCTACCCGCCGGCGGCACACGGCATCCTGGGCACGGCCGTCTACTTCCGCGAGATCGGCAGCATCGTCAACCTGATCGGCTACCGGCCGTGGATCGGCCCGACGCCGGCCTCTTACCAGGACACGCAGCTCAACCCAGACACACTGCTGCCGGTGCCCAATGTCTACCGGCGCATGGAGGCCGGCGGTGTGCGGGTGGAGCTGGTCAACGTCGCGGCGCTGCAAGGCACCAGCATCTCACGCTTCACCGGGGCCGGTAGCCTGGCGGCGCGCGAACGGTTTTCCGGCTACCTGACGCCCGCCGATGGCTTTGCCCAGTGCCGTCGCCAGGTGCTGGCGCAGCCGGTCACCGAGCGCAGCTATACCTATATGTACGTCTCCACGGTGGATAGCACCGCCCACCGCTACGGACCGATGCACGACGCCTACCAGGCAGAGATGGCAGCACTAGACTTCGCGCTCGAACGCGAGTTGCTCGCGCCGCTTGCCGGACGGCGGGATGTGGCCGTCATCCTGACAGCGGACCACGGGCAGCGTCCTGCCTCCCCGAACACCACCATTTGGCTCGATGACCATCCTGTGCTCGTTGAGATGCTGATGCTGCCGATGACGGGAGAAGGACGGGCGCCGTATCTGCATGTGCGGCACGGGATGGAGCAGGCAGTGACCGGCTATCTCTCCGAGCAGCTTGGTGAGTGCTTCGCGGTGATCACACGGGACGATGCCCGCCAGGTGGGTCTTTTCGGCCCGCCCGGTGCGGCGCTGGGCCCGGAGGCGGCGGCCCGCTCTGGCGATCTGCTGCTGGTGCCGCGCGGTCCGTGGGTGGCACGCCACCAGGTGACCACCGATGAGCGCTGGCCGGGATTTGCGGGGGTGCACGGCGGGCTTAGCCGCGAGGAGATGCTGATTCCGTTTTTGGCCATGCGGATGGGCTGACCGGCCGTTCGGCTTCTGCTAGCACCCGGCCCAGGATGCGGACCAGGTCGTCCTGCTCGGCGGCGGTAAGACCAGCCAGCAGGCCGGAGAGATAGACGCGAGCAGCCTGGGACACCTCGCCCGCCACTGCCTCTCCTTCGGCAGTGAGCGTGTGTGCGACCTGGCGGCGGTCGCCTGGCCGGTCCGCCCGGGTGACCAGGCCGCGGGAAACCAGCTTATCCACCTGCTGGGTAACGTTGCTGGCGCTGACCCCAAAACTCAGTGCCAGGTCGCGCACGCCGATGCCGGGCTCCTGCCGCACCCGGAACAGGATACGCAACTGGGGCAACGTGATCCCGCGCTCGTCCCACACATGCAGCCGCAGGCTATCCAGCAGCCGCGCTGCCTGGGCAAACACTGTCACCGCCTGCTCCAGCCGCGCCTGCTCGGGCATGAACCGCTCCCCTTGCCGTTCTTGCCCCAGTATGCGCCGCGCCGCGGACCGCGTCACTAGCCTTCATGGCCGGCTGGGCACAGGCCGGCGCCGCCCGGGGCATTTGCGTCTCTGCGCGAGCGCGGCCATACTGTGCCCCAACCGTTCCCCGCCGGACGGCCGACCACCGCACGGGAGGACGCCCATGCAGGCACTCACCGGCATCCGAGTTCTGGACCTCACGCACCTTATCGCCGGACCGCATTGCACCAAGCTGCTGGCCGACTTCGGCGCCGACGTGATCAAGATCGAGCGGCCTGCCCGCGGCGACCCCGCCCGGCACATGGGCCCCTTCTTTCACGACGTGCCCCACAGCGAAGCCAGTGCGCTGTTCCTCCACCTCAACACCAATAAGCGCTCGCTGACGCTGGACCTGAAGAGCACCGAGGGACGGCAAATCGCGCTCGAGCTTGCGGCCCGCAGCGACGTCCTGGTTGAGAGTTTCCGGCCGGGGACCATGGAACGCTTTGGGCTTGGCGCCGAGGAGCTACGCGCACGTAACCCCAAGCTGGTCGTTACCTCCATCTCCAACTTCGGCCAGAGCGGGCCGTATCGTGACATGGCAGCGAGCGAAATCACGCTGTCGGCCATGGGCGGACCGATGAACATCACGGGCCATCGCGATCACTTCCCCTTGAAGCTCGGCGGCAATGTGGTGCAGTACCACGCCGGCGCCAACGCCGCCTTCGCCACACTCGCCGCCATCCACGCCGTCGAAGGTGGCCGGCCCTTTGGTGATCACATCGATGTCAGCATCTACGAAACGCAGGCGGGGTTCCGGGACCGGCGGGTGATCGCGCTGACGGCGCACGCCTACACCGGCGACATCGGCCGCCGCCCGGAGACCGGCGTGCGGCCGGGCAGCGGTGTCCGGCCGGCGCTGGACGGCTATGTCAACATCTTCGCCGGCGGTCCGGCACGCTTCGGTCGTTTCCTGGAGATGATCGGACGGGAGGATCTCAAGCAGGATCCGCGCATCCAAAACCCGTTGCTGCTCCCGAATCATCCGGAACTGGCCGAGGAGATTGAGAACAGCTATCTCGTCTGGCTGATGTCGCACACGAAGCGCGAGGCAGCGGCGATTGCCCAGCACCATCAGCTGCTGGCCGCACCCGTCAACGAGATCAAAGACGTGGTAGAAGATCCCGCCTTCATCGACCGCGGCGCCTTCGAAACGATTGAACACCCCTTCACGGGACCGCTGCGCTATCCCAGCCGCCCGTTCATCCTCGCTGCCAGCCCGCGCCAGCCTGCCCGGCGGGCGCCGTTGCTGGGTGAGCACACCGAGTCGATCCTCTGCGATGAACTCGGCTACGCGCACGAGGACTTGGGACGGCTGGGCGCCATGGGCGTAGTTTGACGGTGACCGCCGGCGCCGGCAAACACCCAGAGGCACACGAAGGAGCACCACTGTGTCCGACTTCATCCCAAAGCATTTGCCACTGCACGGCGTGCGCGTGCTGGACATCACCGTCGTGTGGGCAGGGCCGCACTGCACACAGCTGCTGGCCGAATGGGGCGCCGAGGTGATCCGCATCGAGCCGCTATCCCCGGTACAGAACAGCACGCGCGGCGCGGAGTACACCATTACCCGTGAGCAATCCGAGAAGAGCCGCGGCGGCCCGCTCAACCTGCAAATGTCATACCCAGACTATGACCCGGGGCCACGCCCCTGGAACCGCACCCCCGCGTTCAACTCGCACGCGCGCAACAAGCGCAGCATGACGTGTAACATCGCCACGCCGGAGGGCCGCAAGATCTTCCACGACCTGGTGGCTGTCTCGGACGTGATCGTCGAGAACAACGTGCCGGAGACGGTCGAACGGGCCGGCTTCACCTACCCGGACGCTGCAGTTGCCAACCCCGGGATCATTGTGCTGCGGATGCCGGCGTACGGCCTCAATGGCCCGTACAAAAACTACCGCTCGTTTGGCACGCACATGGAGGGCATGACCGGCCACCACTATCTGCGCTCGTATCCTGACCTGGACCCCTCGATGACCGGCGACGCCTTCACGGTCGATGCCGCCTCCGGCGTCATCGGCGCCTTCGCCGTGCTTGCGGCATTGCGCCACCGGCGGCGGACCGGTGAGGGCCAGCAAATCGAGCTTGCGCAGGCGGAGAACTTCCTGTCATACCTGGGCGAGATCGTGCTGGACTACACGATGAACGGCCGCAGCCCGGCGCCCCAGGGCAACCACCATCCATCCCATGCGCCCCACGGGGTCTACCCCTGCGCGGGCGAGGAGCGCTGGATCGCCATCGACATCGCCACCGATGCCCAATGGCAACAGTTGCGCGCCCAGATGGGTGAGCCAGACTGGGCCATGGACCATCGCTATGACAGCACGTTGGGCCGCTGGCGGCACCGCGAGGAGATGGACGTCCTCATCGGCGCTTGGAGCCGTAACCAGGACCGCGATGCGCTCTTCCAAGCGCTGACGGAGCGCGGGGTGATTGCCGGGCCGGTCCAGGATGAACGGGACCTGTACGCCTGCCCGCACCTGCGCGAACGGGGGTTCTTCGAGACGCTCACCTCGCCAGAGGCAGGCACCCACGCTTACCCCGGTCTCGTCTTCCGCATGTCGTCCACCGAGAACCACCTGTACCGCTATCCGGTCCGGCTGGGCGAAGACAACGAGTACGTATACAACCAGTTGCTGGACATCCCGCCCGAGCAGGAGGCGGCGCTCCGCGCGCGCGGGCAGATAAGCGTTGACTATCCCGGCCGCGCCCCCGCCCCAGTGTGAGTGACGCCATGGCCGCGATCGACGGGCTGTATCTATCGCTCATCTTCCCCGAGCCGCCCCCAGACCGGCCGTTCGTCTACATCAACATGGTGGCGACGGTTGACGGCAAGATCACCGTCGATGGCTCGGAACGCGGCATCGGCAGCGAGGCAGACAAGCGGCTATTCTACGAGCTACGCGCCCATGCCGGGGCCGTGCTCGATGGCGCGGCCACGGCCCGCCTGAGTGGCGCCTCGCCGCGCGTGCGCCCGCCGGATTTGCAGCGCTGGCGGCGCGACCGGGGGCAGGCGGCGCATCCGCTTGGGGTCCTGCTCACTGCCTCCGGCAACCTACCGCTGGACAGCGCCTTCTTCACCTCAGAGGCATTTGAGGCGGCTGTCTTTGCCGCAGAGACCATCCCGGCCGAGCGGCTGGCAGCCCTCCGGCACACGCGGCGGCCGGTGCACCTGGTGCCTGCGGGTGACAGCGCCGTCCCGGCGATGCTACAGGTGCTTCACCAGCAGTATGGAGTCCAACGCCTGCTGTGCGAGGGTGGTGGCACGCTCAACAGCACCTTCATTCATCAGGGGCTGGCAGATGAGTTGTTTCTCAGCATTGCGCCGAAGATTGCCGGCGGGCGCGACAATCTCACCGCGGTAGAAGGTGAGCCGTTTCATCGTGATACCATGCCCGCGCTGGAGCTGATGAGCTGGCACCATCACCTGCCAACCGGTGAGGTCTTTACGCGCTGGCGCTTCCAGCGGCCGGCAACCGCAACAGGGGGCAGCCCATGACGGCACAGGCACAACCGCGCACCCAGGCCGAACTGCTACAACGGGCGCGTGAGGTGATCCCCGGCGCTGCCATCAGCACCGAGGCGCTGCCCGATGACACCGCCTTCGTGATTGAGCGGGCGCAGGGCTCGCGTCTATATGATGTCGCGGGGCGATCGTACATCGACTACGTGATGGGCTCAGGGCCGATGGTGTTGGGCCACGGCCATCCCGAGGTGGTGGCGGCTGTCCAGGAGCAGGCAGCTCGGGGCGCCACCTACTTCGCCATCAACCGCCAGGCGATTGAGCTGGCCGAGTTGATGGTCAGCGCCATCCCTTGCGCGGAGCAGGTGCGCTTCACCGGCTCCGGCGGCGAGGCGACGTTTGGCGCGCTACGGCTGGCCCGCGCCTACACCGGCCGCCAGAAGATCCTTAAGTTCGAGGGGGGCTACCACGGCGCGCACGATTACGCGTTGATGAGCAGCACGCCCGCCGTACCGCCGCCGTTCCCCCAGGCCATCCCTGACAGTGCCGGCATCCCGGATGCCATCGCTGAGACCGTGTTGGTCGCCCCCTTCAACGACAGCGAGACCGCCGCGGGTATCATCGGCGACCACCGTGAGCACCTGGCGGCCGTCATCGTTGAGCCGTTCCAGCGCTCAATTCCCCCGGTACCCGGCTTCCTTGCCGCACTGCGCGACGCCTGCCGCCGCAATGGTGTGTTGCTCATCTTCGATGAGGTTGTCACCGGATTCCGTTTTGCCTGGGGCGGCGCGCAGGAGCGCTACGGCGTGACGCCGGACCTGGCAACGTACGGCAAGATCGCCTTCGGCGGGTACGCCGGCGGCGCCATTGCCGGGCCAAAGGAGATGATGCGGCTGCTCGACCCGGCACTGCGGGCCGCGGGTGTCTCACTTACCGGCACGCTGAGCGGCAACCCCGTCTCCGCCGCCGCCGGGCTGGCGACCCTCCGCGTGCTCGAGCGGGAACGCGCCACAATCTATCCGCGACTCTATGACTACGGTGAGCGGCTGGCGCGCGGCATCGCGGACCTGCTCGCTGCGCGGCGCATCCCGGTGCAGACGCCGGGCGAGGGGCCGATCTTTCAGGTTTACCTGCAGGACCGCCCGATTCGTGACTACCGCGATACGCTGGGCGCAAGCGGCGCGCGCTGGGGCGCCATCTGCCGGGCGATGACGCGGCGCGGTGTGTTCCTCAATGGCGGCAAGCTGTATTGCTCCGCCGCACACAGCGATGATGATCTGCGCCAAACGCTGTCGGCGGCCACGGCGGCGCTGGATGAAACCAGCTAACGGCGGCTACGGCCAGCCAAGCCACCGCTCCGGCGTCAGGCGCAGCATCACCATTTGCTCGTGTCCGCCGCCCTCGACGATCTCGCGGGCCCGCTCCGGGCCACGGTATAGGGTGTGTAACGCCAGCCGTTGGTCATAGGTGACGGGATCGGTGACGTGCACCGGCCCCTCGGCGGTGAGATAGCGGTATACGCCGTCGCGCTCGTCGATGCACAGCGCTGCCCGACCGCCACGGGCGGCATTGCGGTGCTTGACGGAGCCGCGTTCGGTGAGGATACCGAACGATGTCCCATCCCACAGGAACCAGACCGGCACCGCGTGAATCCGGCCGGATCGTGAGAGCGTGGATAGGACGGCCGTGTGCGGCCGGCGCAGGAATGCATCGCGCTCTGCAGGCGACATGGGCGGCCTCCTCATTACCGGCGCCGCACTATCGTAACGCCCGAGCAATCAGGACTCTACCTGCCACGGTCCCCATGGGTGGCGGGCCACCGTCAGGCCTGTGTCGCCGCCGATCACCTCCCACTCGGTGTCGCCGCCGCGCGTGCGCCAGAAGCGGATGTCGACCCTGGCGCGGCCCACCTCGAGCGCGTGCAGCGTCAGATCAGGCAGCCAATCCGGCAGCGCCGGATCCAGCGCCAGCGAGTGGTTTGGGGCATCAGCCCGCAGCCCGAGTATCGCCTGAAGAAAATGAAACACGGAGCCCGCAGCCCATGCCTGCGGCACGTTGGCCCCCAGATAGAGCACGGGGAAGCTGCCGGGTGAGCGGGGAAAGCCGCAGTACAGCTCCGGCAGGCGATACGCGCTGAAGTGGGCGGCGGCATCGAATACATCCCGCGCCAGCGCCGCTGCCGCTGCGGCATGGCCATACCGGCGAAACCCCAGGGCAATGATGCCGTTGTCATGCGGCCACACCGAGCCGGTGTGATAGGAGGTGGGGTTGTACGCCGGATTGCGCGCCGACAGGGTGCGAATCCCCCAGCCGCTCCACATGTCCGGCTCCGTAAACCGCCGCACCACGCGGGCCGCCCGCTCGGGCGAGGCGATTCCGCTCCACAATACGTGACCGGCATTGGAGGCGACCGCTGCCGATGGACGTTTGTTGGGGTCGAGTGCGAGCGCGTAGATGCCGGCTTCCTCGCACCAGAACGCCGCCTCAAACCGGCGCTGCAGCTCGGCCGCCTTTCGCCGAAGTGCGGCCGCCCGCTGCGGCTCACCTAGCGCCTCAAACACCTCTGCCATCCGCATCCAGGCGTCAAATACGTACCCCTGGAACTCACATAGCGCCTTCGGCTGGTGGACCTGGCGGCCGTCTTCGTAAACGATTGCATCCTCGGCATCCTTCCATCCCTGGTTCTCGTACCCCTGCGACGAGCGGGACTGATGCTCCTGGAAGCCGTCGCCATCGAGATCGCCGTAGCGGTCAATCCACTCCAGGCAGCGCAACGCCACATCGCGGTAGGTACGCAGCAGCTCCACATCCCCCATCCACTTCCATGCCTCGTGCAAGGTAATGAGGAAGAGGGGGGTCGCGTCGTGTGTGCCGTAATAGGGGGTGTGCGGGATACGGTGGAAGTGCGCCAGTTCGCCGTACCGAATCTCATGGGCGATCTTGCCGGGTTGCGCGTCGCGCTCGTCGTCGATGGCCGTCGCCTGTAGCTCGGCCAGCTTCTTGAGCGCGCCGAGGGCGAATCCGGGATGCACCATCATGTTCTGCAGGCTGACGATCAGGCTGTCGCGGCCAAAGACCGTGACAAACCACGGCACGCCGGCCGCGGGGATCCAGACGTCCGGCGCGAAATCGTGGTCGTACAGCCGCAGCGCGCCCATATCCTCGATGGACTGACGGTACAGGCGGTACACATCTTCATTCGATGATGTCAGCCGCGTGGCAGTCGCCTCCCAGCGCTGCTGAAGCTCGACCATCGCGGAGCCCGCCGGGTCTTGGTCACAGCGGTGTGCCGGACGGTGGGCTATCTCGCCTTCTACCAGGATGTAATCTGCACAGGTATTCCAGACAGCGCCCGGAGCAAGCTGTATCTCGAAGGTGATGCGGCCATTGGCATAATGCGGATGTGACGCGTAGTGCTGGATGCGGTAGTGGCAGGCACGGTGAAAGTCACGGTTGTCATAGGTCGTGGTTAGCTCGGTCGCATCGGCATCCCAACGCGTCTCCATCCGTCCACGCCGTACAAAGCGATGCCAGCGCACCTCGAACAAGTCGGCGAAGTCGGAGCGCATGGCGATCTCGAGGTTGAAGCGTACCGGTCGCTGGCTATGGTTGGTGATCTCCAGCCGCTCTGTCACGCCATCGTTGATGGTGCGCGTCAGCACCAGCGCCAAGGTGCCTGCTGCCACATCTCCGCCCTCGGTGGCGAACTGCGGATTGGTGAGATACACCCGCGCGCTGAAGTACGTCGTCGCGGTCGACGTCAGCCGCGCCCACGGCTGGCCGTTGGCGAAGATAGCGTAATAACTGACAAAGCGTGTGTCTTTGGCAAACAGCCCGTGCTCGCTGTCCGGCGCGACCTCGCCGTTGAGGTCCATCACCATGAACGTGCTGCCGTGATTGATGGAGATGACGGGCTGGCCGACGTTGATCTCGACGGGCATCGGTGTCACCTCACCGGCAATCGCGCTTCCTCAGCGACGCCCAGGTGGCCGTTGTGACGGGGCGGCTCCTCGGCCACCACCGCCGCACGGGCACCAGGCGCGTCCGCCGCGCCCCCAGCGAGCCGCCGATAGACGGCTTCATAGTCGCGCGCCATCCGCTGCGCGGAAAACCGATCCTGCGCCACGATCCGGCAGCGCTGGCGGTCGATCTCGCCCAACCGGCGGATCGCCAGCACCATTTCAGCCAGCGAGTCACAGATGAAGCCGGTCTTGCCGTCCTCGACAACCTCTGGCACCGATCCAAAGCGCCCCGCGATCACCGGGGTGCCGGCGGCCATCGCCTCGGCCATCACCAGCCCAAACGGCTCCGGCCAGCGCACGGGGAAAATCAGGGCCATGGCCTGGCCGAGGAAGGCGTCTTTCTCCCGCTCACTGATCTCACCGATGTACTCGACCAACGGATGGTCCAGCATCGGCCGTACCCGCTCGCGGTAATACGCCTGATCGACCGGGTCCACCTTGGCGGCCACCTTGAGCGGCATACCGGCGAGCTTTGCGACGGCGATGGCATCTTCAATGCCCTTCTCCGGCGAGATCCGCCCCAGGAACGCCAGGTAGTCACCGGGTCGAGGGTGAAAGGTGTAGTTCGCGATGTCGATGCCGTTGTAGACCGTGCCGGCCCAGTTCCAATGGGGCAGCAGCCGGCGCTGGTTGTCGGAGATTGACACCAAGTGCGCCTCACACAGCGACTCGAAGATTGGGTGGATATGCAGCAGGTCGAGGCGGCCATGGCAGGTGATAAGCGTAGGAGGCGCCGGACGCAGCCGGGCAAACGGAAGCGTCTGATAATCCAGGTGCGAGTGAATGATGTCGAACTCGCCGGACTGCTCGTACGCCAGTGTCAGCGCCAGCTGGTCTGATGGCCCGGTGTCGCGGATACCGGCCAAACGCAGCCCTTGTTCGACGACCGGCACCACCCGCGCCGCAGTATGCGAATCGCCGGTGGCAAACAGCGTCACATCGTGGCCGCGGCGCACCAGCTCTTCGACGAGGCAGGAGACGACCCGTTCGGTGCCGCCGTACTTTTGTGGTGGGACTGACTCTTGCAGCGGGGCAATTTGCGCGATGCGCATGGCAGGCTACCTCCACAGGTGGGCCGGCGTGCGGGAACGCCTGCGGGTAGCGGGGCATCGCTATCGCAGCGGTTACGTCACGTCACGTGGACTGCGCTGAGAGGTATAGCGTGTAAAGATGCTATCCGTTAGCGAGGCTATCCATTGCCTCCGCCAGCACGAGGTCCTTCTCTGTCACGCCGCCGGCGTCGTGGGTCGTCAGCCGCACCGTCACCCGGCTATAGACGTTCGTCCACTCCGGGTGATGGTCCATGGCATCTGCCACAGCGGCGGCGCAGTTCAGGAACCACATCGCCGCCCGGAAGTCCGCGAAGGTGAATTGCTTGACAATGGCTGCGCCCTCGCGCCGCCAGCCATCCAGCGCGGCCAGCCCTTCGGTGAGCTCGGATTCGGTCAGCATGGCGCACCTCCCGGCCGTGCTACCCCGCGGTCCTCCGGTGCCGGTGGCATGGATCAGGCGACGAAACGGGCAGGTACCGGCGGGCTATTTGCGCGTGCGGCCGCGCTCCTTGATGCGGGCCGCCTTGCCGGTGAGGCCGCGCAGGTAGAAGAGCTTGGCGCGGCGGACCCGACCTTCGCGCAGCACGTCCAGCTTGTCGATGCGGGGCGAATACACGAGGAAGGTGCGCTCAACACCGATCCCGTTGGAGATGCGGCGCACGGTGAAGTTCGTGCTGGTGCCGGCGTTGCGGCGCTTGATCACCACGCCTTCGAAGTTCTGGATGCGCTCTTTATCACCTTCCACTACCTTGACGGCAACGCGGACGGTGTCACCCACGCGGAAGGGTTTGATCTGGGGGTTGGCCGTAACCTCAACCACACTGCTCATGTCCATGTCAGTTTCCTCTCCCGGGTGGGTCCCGTGTACTCACAGCACCGATGCACTCGAAACGCCCGCACGCGGCCGCTACTCAATAGCAGGCGGCCGGCGCGGGCCGGAGTGCGGCGCCTGGTCGGTGTGTTCATCCTCGCTCGCTGCCACCGTTTCACGCGTGGCCAGCGCCTGAGCCAGCCATGCCCGCTCGGCAGCGGTAATCGACGCGCGGGCCAGCATGTCCGGCCGGCGAAGTGCCGTCCGCAGCAGGCTTTGCCGCCGCCGCCACTTCGCCACCTCACCATGATGGCCACTCAGCAGGATAGCAGGAACCTCCATTCCACGGAAGGCGGCCGGCCGCGTGTACTGCGGATACTCCAGTAGCCCCGAGGCGTGCGATTCCTCCACCAGCGACGCCGGTGAACCGACCACACCCGGCAACTCACGCGCCACCGCGTCGACCAGCACGATCGCAGCGATCTCACCGCCGGAAACGACGTAGTCCCCAATGGAGATCTCATCGTCGACCAACCGCTCACGCACGCGCTCATCAACACCTTCGTAGTGGCCGCACAGCAGGATCAGACGTGGCAGTGTCGCGAGCTCGCGCACAATCGCCTGGGTGAGCGTCCGCCCCTGCGGGGTGAGCAGCACGACGCGCCCGGCTTCCGCATCCATCGCCCGAACGGCCGCCACGGCGTCGAAAATCGGTTGCGGCTTCATCACCATCCCCGGCCCACCGCCGAAACCGTAGTCATCGGTGACCTGATGCCGCCCCTCGGCGTAGTCGCGGATGTTATGCAGGGAGATGTCGATCCGCCCGGCCTGGCGGGCGCGGCCCATGATGCTCTCATCGAACGGGCCACGAAACATCCCTGGAAACAGTGACAGTATGTCGATACGCACCCCGCGATCGTAGCGGGCCGGGCGGATCAGGGATAGGGCGCAGGAGCCAGCGCAATCAGCCGGCAGGCGGATGCTCCACCGCAGCGCGCAGCGTCTCGATAGCATGCGGAAGCACCGGCAGCAGCACGGCCAGGTTCTGGCGGACACCACGCTCGCTGCCGGGCAGGTTGATGATCAACGTCCGGCCGCGCACCCCCACCACCGCCCGCGAGAGCATTGCCATCGGCGTATGCCGCAATCCCTCGGCGCGCATCGCCTCTGCCATGCCGGGCACAAGATAATCGAGTACCGAGATGGTGGCATCTGGGGTGACATCGCGCGGTGACAGCCCGGTGCCGCCGGTCGTGATGATCACATCGAGATCGCCGGTGCCGGCCCACTCCCTCAGCGTGGCGGCAATGCGATGATGATCGTCAGGGATCACCTCGTACCGGATAGCTGCAACGCCGATGGACTGCAGCAGCTCGCGGATGGCAGCGCCGGAGGTGTCGGCCCGCTGGCCGCGGGCTCCCTTGTCAGAAAGCGTCAGAATACCCGCCTGCATCGTTCCTGTCACGCGGCCCGCCTATAGGTTTTTCCGTTTCGGGGAGGATACAACCATGCGTTCCTCCATAGCCCGTTGCGCTAGATTGCCATAACAGAGCACCCGCCGAGACCGCCGTTTTGTATGATGGGCATCGTTAGGACATCCGCTGATTCCGCAAGGACTTCGTTACGTTGCCTACCCCACGGTGGTGGCGCCCGGGGCGCCTGCGGCTTTGAGATGGGTATCCTAACACAATGCATGGCGTGGTTACCGTGAACCGGCGAGGGCGCAAGACGTCGCCGGACAAAGAGGTGTCGCACACACCGGTGCTGCTCCACGAGGTGGTGAGCCTCTTGGCGCCGCGGCCGGGGAGGCGATACATCGACGGCACGGTGGGGCTCGGCGGACATGCAGTGGCGCTGCTGACGGCAGCCGGCGAAGGGGCGAGTCTACTTGCGATAGATGCCGATCCGGATGCACTGGCCGTTGCCCGGCAGCGGCTGGCCTCGTTCGGGGAGCGGGTTACGCTGGTACAAGCCAACTTCGCGACGTTACAAGAGGTGGCCAGCAGCACTGGCTACCAGCAGGTCAGCGGGGTGCTGCTCGATCTGGGGGTCTCCAGCCTGCAATTCGGTCCGCGCGGCAGGGGCTTTACCTTTAGCTGGGATCAACCGCTGGACATGCGCATGGATCCGAGCTTGCCCGTCTCCGCGCGGGAGATCGTCAATGATTGGGAGGAACAGGACCTCGCCGGCGTGATCTACCAGTATGGTGAGGAGCGGCGCAGCCGGGCTATTGCCCGCAGTATCGTGCGAGCACGGCCGTTGATGACGACTGCCGAACTCGCCAGGGCCGTCGAGCAGGCCGTGGGTGGAGCCGGTAGCAGAATCCACCCCGCAACCCGGACGTTTCAGGCGTTGCGGATCGCGGTCAACAGGGAACTGGATTCCTTGACCTCGGCGTTGCGACAGGCCCACGACCTGCTCGACGTCCCTGGCGGCCGGCTCGCCGTCATCAGCTACCACTCATTGGAGGACCGCATCGTCAAGGGATTCTTCCGGCAGGCCGCGCGGGATTGCCTGTGCCCGCCGGAGCTCCCGGTTTGCCGCTGCGGTCACCGGGCAACGGTCCGTTTGGTGACGCACGGCGCCATCCAGCCCTCCCCAACCGAGCTCGCGGCGAACCCGCGCGCGCGTAGCGCCCGGCTTCGTGTGGCCGAGCGCCTCGCGGAGAACGCGTCCGGGCCGTCCTGACACAGGGACAGAAGGTCGGATTCATGGTAGCCCTCAACACACCGCACGCCGGCACTGCTGCAGGGATGCGGCACCGGCTGGTCCGCATACCCGGACCCGGCACACTCATCATCACAGCGCTGGTGGCGGCGGCGGCCCTGCTGCCGGTCGTCCAGAATAGCAACGCCACCACCACCGGCTATGACATTCGCGAGATGGAGCACCGTAAGAGCGACCTCCAAGCCGCGATGTACAACGCCCAGATGGACATTGCCAAATTGGGCTCTCTGGAACGCATTGACCGCGAAGCGCGCACCCGGTTGGGGATGGCCCCGGCTGACCGCAGCTTCGCGGTGACCGTTCGCGAGCCAGCGCCGCAGCAACGCCAGGTGCCAGCCCGCTATCTGCCTGAGGAGGTTCAGCGTACGACGGCAGCGCCCTCTCAAGGTCTGCTGGACGCGCTGCTCGCCAGACTGTCGTTGCGATGATCGCGCCGCGGGACGTCACCGGGGATCCCACCACCACCCCTATCCCTGGTGAGCACCGCAGCGCCGCGATGTCCGGGGCCGGCCACGTCCGGTCCCGGACGGCGGCCGGCAATGGCCGTCCGGGAATGCTGTCATGAGTGCCACCCCCTCCGGCCCACCGCTGTGGCGGCTCTGGGCCCTGACCGTGTTCTTGGCGATGGCCGCGGCTGGACTGGTCGGCCGTCTCGCCTATCTTCAGGTGATGCAGCACCCGGAGTACCGGGCTGAGGCGCAGGGCGAGCATATCGGCGAGCGCATCGTCCCCGCGCACCGCGGCGCACTGCTGGACCGCAACGGTTTTCCGCTCGCCACCTCCACCGACACCTGGGATGTCGCGGTGGACCTTAAGATCTGGGCAGACAGCGCCGTCGCTACCCGGGCTGCCGAGCGGCTCGGCCCGTTGCTGGGCCGGTCAACGGGGGAGGTACTGGCGGCCACCGGCGGCGGGCTGGAGGGCACGGTGACCATCGCTCGCCAGGTGGAGTATGAGGCCGGTCGCCAGATCGCCAAGCTCGGCCTTCCCGGCGTGCTGCTCGATTCCACCAGCCGCCGCATCTATCCCGAGTCCGATACCGCGGCCGCGCTGATTGGCTTCACCGGCCGCGATGGCCACGGCCTCACCGGCCTGGAGCAAGACCTTGACACCACGCTCACCGGCACGCCGGGCCGGCTGTGGTTTGAGCGCGACGTGCTTGGCAACCCCATCGCGTTCGGCTACCGCCGAGAAGAGCCGGCCATCTCTGGCAGCGATGTCTTGCTCACCATCGACCGCACCATCCAGCGGATGGCCGAGCGCGAATTGGACGACGCGATCAAGAAGACCAAGGCCAGCGGTGGCACGATCATCGTGCAGGACGTCCAGACAGGCGCGATTCTCGCCATGGTCAGCCGGCCGACGTTCTCCCGTGAACGGCTGGACCTGGACGACCCCAAGCAGATGGAACTGGTGCGCAACCGCGCCGTCACTGACCAGTACGAGCCGGGCTCGGTCTTCAAGTTGGTGACCATGGCCGCCGGCATTGATAGCGGCAAAGTGAACCCCAACACTTCGTACCTCGACACCGGTCAGGCGCTGGTGGGCGAGCGCGTGTTCAAGAACTGGGATCTGTCTACCAACGGGCCTACCACCATGACAACCACGCTCGTGCGCTCGCTCAACACGGGCACCGTCTGGCTCGCCGACAAGGTGCTGGGCGCCGAGACGTTCTATCGCTACGTGCGCGCTTTCGGCTTTGGCCGGCCGACGGGTATCGGCATCACGGGCGAAGCGGCGGGAATGTACCGCTTGCCCACCGACGATGCCTGGTACCGTGCCGATCTGGCCTCCAATAGCTTCGGCCAGGGCATCACCGCCACCCCGCTGCAGATGGTGAACATGGTGTCAGCCCTTGCCAACGGTGGAAAGCTCATGCGACCGTATGTGGTGCAGGAGGTGCGCGGCGCCGATGGCAATCGCCGTACTGAGCCAGAGGTGCTGGGCCGTCCGATAAGCGAGGCCAGCGCCCGCACCATGCAACAGATGATGCGTGAGGTGCTCCTCGCCAATACCTTCGCGCACGTTCCCGGCTATACCGCCGCAGGCAAATCCGGCACCGCCTACGTCCCCACGCTGGTCACCAACACCAAAGGCGACGCTTACATGCAGGAGGTGACCATCCCCTCGTACGCCGGCTACGCCCCGGCGACGAATCCGCGAATTGCCGTGCTGGTCAAGCTGGATCATCTGGGCACGTCCGACTTCGGCGGCACGCTGACCGCGCCGATCTTTGCCCGCCTGTCGCAGGGAATCCTGACCTACCTGCGCGTCCCACCGGACCGGCCGGAGACACTGGCACAGGGGCGGCGCGAAGGTCAATAGCCCCGCCCCACCGCGGCCGGAACCGGCCAGCTTCACCTGCAGGATCGCCACCAAACCAATGTTCCATCACCGCGATGTCCTGACCGCTCTGGCGGGCGATCTGCTGCCCGGCACGGCCGGGTCGGCCGGCGTTTACACCCGTGCCGTCACCGACTCGCGCCAGGTACAGGCAGGGGACCTGTTCGTGGCGCTGCCGGGCGAGCGGGTAGATGGACACGACTATATCGGCGAGGCGACCGGCCGCGGCGCCACGGGGATCCTGGTGTCGCGCGTGGCGGCTGCCGAGCCCGGCGCTGCCCGGTACGTCGTGCCCAATACACTGGCAGCGCTGCAGACGCTGGCCCGATGGCATTGGCGGCAAGGGCCGCTGACCGCCTTGGAGATTACCGGCACCGTTGGCAAGACCTCCACCAAGGAGGTCGCTGCGCGGCTGTTCGCCGCTCGCTATCGCGTGCTGATGACGGAAGGGGGCCTCAACGGCGACATCGGCCTGCCGCTGGTCCTGCTCCGCCGCGAACCGCAGCATACGTTCGCGGTGCTGGAGCTGGGAATGCACTACCGCGGCGAGATCGCCCTGCAGTGCGGTATAGCGCCACCCACGTATGGCATCGTCACCAATATCGGGTACACGCACATGGAGCGGCTCGGCTCTCAGGCGGCGATTGTCGAGGCAAAGCGGGAACTGGTAGAGCACTTACCACCACATGGCGCGGTTGCGCTCAACGGCGATGATCCGCTGGTGATGAGCATGCGCCCGGCAGCGTACTGCCGGGTGATCGTGTACGGCCTGTCCAGAGACTGCGATGTGCGCGCCACCGACATTGAAACACACGGGCAAGCCGGGTTGTCGTTCGCACTGCACCACGCGGGAGGGACCGTGCCGGTGCGCACGCCGCTGGTCGGTGCGCACAATGTGTACACCTGCCTGGCCACCGCCGCCGCCGCGCTTGCTGATGGCTTCACGCTCAACGATATCGCCGCTGGGCTGGCGCAGGTGGAGAACCCGCTACGGCTCAAGTTCGGCCGCGGCCCGCGCGGCTGCCTGCTGATCGACGATACCTATAACGCCTCACCGGCCTCCATGGCCGCTTCGCTCGCCGTGCTGGCCGAGCAGCGAGTTTCCGGCCGGCGCATCGCCGTGCTGGGCGACATGCTGGAACTGGGCGACGTCGAGGAAGAGCAACACCAGGCGTTGGGCCGCCGGGCAGCCGCCGTCGCGGGTCTGCTGATTGCTGTGGGCCGCCGTTCGCGCTGGACGGCAGACGCGGCGCGGGCGGCCGGCCTCTCGGCGGTGCTGCACTTTGACCGCAAGGACGGCGTGGCGGCGGCGCTGCTGGCCGAGATCCGCGCGGGCGACGCCGTCCTGTTGAAGGGCTCGCGCGGGCTGGCACTGGAGACCGTCGTCGAACAACTCCAAAGGGCAGGCTAAGGACTTACGGCTTGCCGGTAGGGAAGGGCTGTGTTTCGGGCGCTGGTGATCGGGGCAATCGCGTTTGTGCTGGCGGTCGTGGCCGGCGGGCCAGCGGTTGCCTTTCTGCGGAGAATGAAGGTCGGCAAAGCGATCAGCGCCGACCAGCCCGGCTCGCACGCCATCAAGGCGGGAACGCCGACGATGGGCGGCATCATCATCATCGCCACCGTGCTTCTCGTCACCGCGCCGTTCAACATCCGCGAGCGTTACTCGATACTGCTGCCGTTCGCGATGATCGCCGTCACCGGGATGCTCGGCTTCGTCGATGACCTTGGCACGCTCCAGGGGCGGCGGCACGCCGGGCTGACCTGGCGGCTGAAACTGAGCGTGATGCTGGTCCTCGCCATCATCGCCGGCGTGGTGCTGTGGCATCCGGACCTGCTCGACCTGCACACCATCCGCGTCCCGTTCGGCGGCGTGTTCGACATCGGCGTGTGGATGGTGCCGCTGTCGGTGGTCGTAATCGTGCTGCTCACCCCGGCGGTGGCGATCACCGATGGCATTGATATGCTCGAAGGGACCACCTGTGCCACGGCGTTCGCCGCCTACGGCATTATCGCCGCGTTCCAGGGGCAGCCGTTTCTGGGCGCATTCTGCTTCACGGTGGTGGGGGCAACGCTCGGCTTCCTGTGGTACAACGCCTTCCCCGCGCGCGTCTTCATGGGCGATACCGGCTCGATGCCGCTGGGAGCCGCCCTGGCGCTGATGGCGCTGATGACCGGCCAGTTGCTGGTATTACCCCTGATCGCCGCAATGTTCATCGTCAACGCCGCCAGCGATGTACTCCAGATTGCCTACTTCAAGCGCACCGGCGGCAAACGCCTGTTCAAGAAAGCCCCGCTGCACCACCACTTTGAGATGCTGGGGTACCACGAGACCACCGTCGTGATTCGCTTCTGGCTGGTGGGCCTTGTCGGGGCAATGCTAGGTGTAGCCCTGGCGATCAAGGTGTGATCGAGCAGAGTGATGGCATGACTGACATCTCTGGGAAGCGGTACGTGGTGGCCGGGCTGGGCATTGAAGGGGTGGCGCTGGCGCGCTTCTTAGCCGGCCGTGGCGCTCACGTCACCGTCACCGATGCCCGTCCGGCCGGGACGCTGGCAGCACGCATCGCCGAGTTGGGTGGTGCGGTGGTGACACTGGCGCTGGGCGGGACCGATCCCGCGCTGATCGCCGAAGCAGATGCGCTGGCCGTCTCCCAGGGTTTCCCGCTGAGCCAGCCGCTGGTGAGCGCGGCGCGGAGCCGCGGCGTTCCCATTCAGTCCGTCACCTCGCTTGCATACGACATCTTTCGCGGGAGCATAGCTGCCATCACCGGCAGCAGTGGCAAGACCACCACCACGCATCTGCTATCGGCGATATTCAATGCGGCGGGCCGGGCACACATCCTCGGTGGCAATATCGGCCGCTGGCCGCTCGATGACCTGGCGGACGCCGGTGACGGCGATTGGGCCGTGCTCGAGATCTCACACACCCAACTCCAGCTGACCACACGGTCACCGCATATCGCCTGCGTCACAAACGTCACGCCCAACCACCTCGACCAGTTCTCCTGGGAGGATTACGTCAATCTGAAGCGCAACCACATCCGCCACCAGACAGCCGCTGATGTAGCGGTGCTGAATTGGGACAATGAGGTGACCCGGAGCTTCGCCGATGACACCCGCGCCGAAGTGCTGTGGTTCAGCATGGGCGGCGGGCTTCCCGGAGACGGCGCGTATTTCGATGGCGAGCACTTGCGGTGGCGGCGCCAGGGCGAAGACCACCTGATCATGCCGGCAGCAGAAGTGCCACTGCGCGGCCGCCACAACGTCGAAAATGTGCTGGCCGCGGCCGCGGCGGCTGGGGCGGCGGGGATCACAATGGCGGCAGTGCGTGCCGCCGTCCGCTCATTCCACGCCGTGCCGCACCGGCTGGAGCCGGTTGGGGACGTACACGGCGTGACGTATATCAACGACAGTATCGCCACCGCGCCCGAACGCACGCTGGCAGGGATGCGCAGCTTCCACGAGCCGCTGGTGCTGCTGCTCGGCGGCCGCGACAAGAAGCTCCCGTTGGAGGAGCTGGCGGCCGAGTGCGCCCGCCGCTGCCGGACGGTGATCACCTTTGGTGAAGCGGGTCCGTTATTTGCCGGGGCGATGCGCCGGGCGGGTGTCGCAACCCTGGCCGAGACGGGTACGCTGTCCGAGGCGGTAGCCGCCGCCTTCCGGATGGCGCAACCCGGTGATGTGGTGCTGCTGTCGCCCGCCGGGACCAGCTTCGATGCCTACCCGAACTTCGAGCGCCGGGGCGAGGAGTTCCGGCGGTTGGTGGCGGCATTAGCGGAAACCTCGAATGAGGCACAGAGATGATCAAGCGCTCGATTGGCAGGCCACAGCCGGCGCGGCCCGACTTCGCCATCGTTGCGCTGGTGTTGTTGCTCACCGGCATCGGCTTGGTCGCGGTATACAGCGCCTCCTTCGCCATCGGACTCAACGACTATGGCGACGCCAACTACTTCATCATTCGCCAGGTGATGGGCGTCGGCGGCGGGCTGATGGCGATGGTGGTTATCGCGCGGATGGACTATCACACCCTGCGCCGTCTCAGCCCGCTGATCCTGTTCGTGGCGCTGTGCGGTCTGGCATTGGTGCTCGTTCCCGGCATCGGCCACGGCAGTAACGGCGCCCACCGCTGGATCCGCCTCGGGCCACTGCCACCGTTGCAGCCATCGGAGTTCGCCAAGCTGGCCATGGTGATCTACATCGCGGCCTGGCTGGCGGCCAAGGGTCAGCAGGTCGAGCGGTTCTCACTGGGCGTCATCCCCTTCGTGTTGATGGTGGGGCTGGTCGGCGGCTTGATCATGCTGGAGCCGGACATGGGCACCTTTCTCGTGCTGGTACTGACCACCGGTACGATGTTCTTCCTGGCCGGCGCCTCCATTTCCCACATCATCACCCTCGTGCTGTCCGGGGCAGCGGGCTGCGCGATGCTGGTCGTCGTTGAGCCATACCGCTTTCGCCGCCTGATCTCCTTCCTCGACGCCGAGAAAGACCCAACCGGCAACGGCTTCCAGGTATTGCAGCTCCTGATCGCGTTGGGGAGCGGCGGGCTGCGGGGTCTGGGGTTGGGCGAATCGCGGCAGAAGTTCTTTTATATCCCCGGCGCCCATACCGATGGCATCTTCGCCATCGTCGGTGAGGAACTGGGTTTCGTGGGCGCAGTATTCGTGATCGCCATGTTTGTCATGCTCATCGGACGTGGCATCCGCACGGCCCTTGCGGTCAAGGAAGATAAGTTCGGGTACCTGCTCGCGCTCGGGGTGGTGTGCTGGCTTGGCTTCCAATCGGTGATCAACATCGCCGGCGTGACGCGCTCGTTGCCGCTGACGGGCATTCCGTTGCCCTTCCTCAGCTACGGCTCATCGGCAACGCTGGCAGTGCTGTGCGCAGTGGGCGTGCTGCTCAGTGTCTCGCGTTACGCCGGCTCTGCCAGCTATCTGGACCGCCGTCGCAGTCTGGCCGCGGGCGGCGCTGGCCCCGGCCCCGGCCCGGGTCGGGCGTCCCAGCAGCCACGAAGCCGCAGGCGCATGCCGGTAGCCGGCCGGTTCACCGGCCGCCGCCGGCCTTCCGGCTCCGACGGCCGCCCGAAGCCATCGCCAGAGCCGGCCGCTGAGCCCGCGCTGTACGTGCGGAGGAAGGCGTGAAGCTGGTCTTCACCGGCGGTGGCACCGGCGGCCACGTTTATCCGGGCCTCAGCGTCGCCGAAGCGCTGCGGTCGCTGCGGCCCGACGCCGAGCTGCTGTACATCGGGCGAGCCGGTGGCGCCGAGGAACGGATCGTGCCGGCGGCGGGACTGGAGTTTGCTGGGGTACCGGCCGCCGGGCTACGCGGCAAATCGCCGGTCAGCATGCTCCGCGGCGTGTGGTTGTTACTGCGCGGCGCCGTGCGCGCCTATCGCCTGCTGGGCGAGTTCCGGCCACGGGCGGTATTCGCCACGGGCGGCTATGCCTCCGTTCCGGTTGCGGCAGCGGCGTTTGCGCGGCGTATGCCCGTGCTCGTGTTTCTGCCGGACATCCAGCCTGGTTGGGCGGTGCGATTCCTGATGCGCTTCGCCACCCGCATGGCCACGACCAGCGATGCCGCGCTGGCTTACCTCCCCCGCAAGAAAACGCAGGTCACCGGCTACCCAATCCGAGATGCCTTCCGAAGCATCACCAGAACCGCCGCCCGTGACCGCCTCGGCCTCGGCGATGTTCCGCCAAACCGGCCGGTGCTGCTGGTCACCGGCGGCTCCTCCGGCTCGCGCGACATCAATCGGGCCGTCGCCCGCCACCTCCCCCAGTTCCTGCGGCTGTGTGAGCTAATTCACGTCAGCGGCCCGCCGTTCGAGCCGGAACTGCGACAGCTGGCCGGCCGCCTGCCGCCGGAACTACAGGCACGCTACCACTTGCACGGCTACCTTGATGATATGCCCGCGGCCATGGCCGCGGCAGATCTGGCGGTGACGCGGGCCGGCGCGTCGGCCCTCGGCGAACTGCCCGCAACCGGCTTACCGGCGGTGCTGGTGCCCGGTCCCTTCTCCGATCAGCAACGGAATGCCCGCTACTTGGCCGAGTTGGGAGCCGCCGTCCTGCTGCCGAACGACGAGGTCGAGGACGTGTACGGCGTGGTGCAGGGTATCCTCACCGCGCCGGCGCGGCTGGCAACGATGCGCCGCGCCATGACCGCACTGGCCCGCCCAGATGCGGCGGTCAGCTTGGCGACCCTGTTGCTGGAGACAGCACGATGAGACAGGTGCATCTGGTCGGCATCGGCGGTATGCACATGTCAGCCATCGCTCAGCTGCTCCTGGCGGACGGCGTCCGCGTTACAGGCTCAGACCAACAGGACAGCGAGATCACCCGGCGGCTGACCTCGATGGGCGCCACGGTGTACCACGGGCACGCTGCCGCTCAGGTGGGTGACGCTGATCTGATAGTGATGACCGCGGCCGTGCGGCCGGACAACCCGGAGATATCGGCCGCCCGCGATCGCGGCATCCCCGTTATCCTGCGCGCGGAGATGGTCGCGCGGCTGATGCAGGGCAGGCTGGGGGTGGCCATCGCCGGCACCCACGGCAAGACCACTACGTCGTCGTTGGTGGCGTGGATGCTGGCACGGGCCGGCCGGTCTCCCACGTATTTGCTGGGCGGCGATGCCATCGACCTTGGCGCCAACGCCGCCGCCGGCGCGGGCCCGGAGATCGTTGTCGAAGCAGACGAGTACGCCGGGGCGTTCCTCGAATACCGCCCGCAGGTGGCCGCCATCACCAACGTGGAATGGGACCATCCAGACTACTACCCCACGCCGGATGCCATCGTCGCGGCCTTCCGCGGCTTCCTGGAGCGTGTCGTGCCGGGGGGGACGGTGATCGCCTGTCTGGATAGCCCATTGCTGGCGGAGCTTGCCCAACATCCGTATCCGGCCGCGGTGCAGGGATACCGTGTTGTGGGCGCGGGCAGGCATGCGCTCCCTACCGACGCAGAGTGGGTAGCGCTGGATGATGGGGTGACCGCCGTGGGTGGGCGGACATTTGCCGTTATGCGGAACGGTGCGCCGTTTGGCCGGTTTGAGAGCAGCCGTCCTGGCCGGTACAACGTGGCCAACGCCACCGCCGCCATCGCCACCGGCGCCGCCCTGGGTCTCAGCGCCGAGCAGATGGCCGGAGCGGTGCGCTCCTTTCGTGGCGCCCGCCGCCGGTTCGAGCGCATCGGCGAGGCAAGCGGGGTGGTGGTAATGGATGATTACGCCCATCACCCCACCGAGGTGCGCGCCAGCCTGGCTGCTGCCCGCGAGCACTTTCCTGGGCGGCGGATCGTGCTCTTGTTCCAACCCCACACCTACAGCCGAACCCTGGCGCTGCGCGAGGAGTTCCGCGACTGCTTCTCCGGCGCTGATGTGCTGTACCTGCTCGCCACCTACGCCGCCCGCGAGACCGCCGATGCGGGCATGGATGCCGCCCAACTTGCGAAAGAAATCCACCACCCACAGGTCCGGTACGTGGCGTCACACCCCCACGCGGTGGAATCATTGAGCGGAGACGTCCGGCCCGGCGATGTGGTGTTCACCATGGGCGCCGGAGACGTCAACCGTGCCGGACCCGCGCTGCTCGCGGAGCTGGCTGCGCGATCGCCGAACACGCTGCCGCCGGGTGAGTGATGACCGCACCGTCTCTGCTAGACGCGACCATGGCCGCACTTGCCGCCATCGCGCCGGTGCGCCGCGACGAGCCGATCTCCCGCCACACCACGTTCGGCATCGGCGGCCCGGCCGACCTGTACACCAAGGCCACGTCGGCTGAGCAGCTGCGCCGCATCTTTGTGCTGGCGCGCTCGCGCGGCTTGCCGGTATTCGTGCTGGGCTCGGGCTCAAACATCCTGGTCAGCGATCGCGGTGTCCGCGGCCTCGTCATTGAGAATGATGCCAAGGCGGTGAGTGGCCCGTTCCCCCAGCCGTCCGGCGCTGCGCGGTTCACCGTAGAATCCGGCGCGTCCTTCGCCGGGCTGGCGCGGCGGCTGTGCCGGGAGGGGTTCGCGGGCTTGGAGTGGGCCACCGGCATCCCCGGCACCCTGGGTGGCGCCGTGGTGTACAACGCCGGCGCCTACGGCGGCCAGCTAGCGGACGTGCTGGTCACCGCCTCGATTGTTGATGCGCACGGAACGCAGGCCGAGCTAACCGCGGTAGATCTTGGGCTGGCATACCGTTCCAGCGCCTTTACCCGCGGCCTGCTGCATGACCGGCTGGTGCTCACCACAACCATCGACCTTTCGCCCGCCGATGCCGGCGGCATCCTGGCCACCGTGGCCGCGCACGACGCCAAGCGGCTGGCGGCGCAACCGCGCGGCCGCAACGCTGGTTCGATCTTCAAGAACCCACCCGGGCACGTTGCCTGGCAACTGATCGACGCGGCCGGCCTGCGCGGTGCCCGCCACGGCGGCGCGGAGATCTCTGCGAAGCACACAAACTTCTTCAGCAACACGGGCCAGGCAACGGCGGCCGATGTCAAGGCGCTCATCGACCTGGCACAGGCGCGCGTGCGCGAGCAGTTCGGCATCGAGCTGCAGCGCGAGGTTCAGCTTGTTGGCGACTTCGACTGAGGAGGCGGGCAGCTAGTGGAATGCCCGCAATCATGACAACGCAGCGTGTGGCGATCATCTTCGGTGGCAACTCCGGCGAGCACGAGGTGTCGGTCGCTTCGGCGCGGTCGGTCATGGCTGCCATCGACCGCGATCGGTTCGAGGTCGCGCCGCTGGCCATCACCCGCAGCGGCACCTGGCTCACACCGGAGGAGACGGCCTCGGCACTCACCCGTGTGGAGGGACAGAACCTGGCGACCATCCAGGCAGAAGGGGCCGGCCTGCTCTCCCGCCCAGAGGTGCTGCGCTGGCTGCGTGATGTCAGCATTGCATTCCCCGTGCTGCACGGCACCAACGGTGAGGACGGCGCTATCCAGGGGCTGTTTGAGGTGGCGAACGTGCCCTACGTGGGCGCCGGTGTCACCGCCAGCGCCGCCGGCATGGACAAGACCGTCACCAAGGCGCTGTGGCGAGATGCCGGTCTACCGGTGGTAGATTCGATGACCGTGTTGCGCCGGGACGCGGAGGCCGATCCGCAGCGCATTGCCCGTGAGGCGGAACGGCAATTTGGCTATCCGCTGTTCGTCAAACCCGCCTGCAGTGGCAGTTCCGTGGGGGTCTCCAAGGTGCGCTCGCGCGAGGATCTCACCGGCGCGCTGATCGAGGCCGGGCGCTGGGACCGCAAGCTGCTGATTGAGCGGGCGATTGTTGGCCGGGAAATTGAGTGCGCAGTGCTGGGCAATGACCAGCCGCAAGCCTCGCCGCTGGGCGAAATCGCCCCCACCGCGGAGTTCTACAGTTACGAGGCAAAGTATGTCGAGGACAGCACGGCTCTGTACGCGCCGGCTGATCTGGACGAGGAGACCGCTGCCGCGATCCAGCAACTGGCGCTAGCTGCCTACCGGGCGATTGACTGCGCCGGCATGGCCCGGGTGGACTTCTTCCTCCCTGCCGGCGGCAAGCCGGTGCTCAACGAAATCAACACCATCCCGGGTTTTACCCGGATCAGTATGTACCCGCGGTTATGGCAGGTGGCCGGGCTGTCGTACCGGGACCTGATCACCCGCCTGATTGAGCTGGGATTGGAGCGGTATGCCGAAACGCACCGCTAACCGCCGCACAAAGCCCGAGCACGCCCCCGACACCCCACCACCGATGGAGCAGGAGGAGGGTGTGCGGCTGCACGCCGGCCCGCCGGTGGCAGTACCCCGGCCCGCACGCCGCCCGGCCACCCGCGCCGCTACACCATCGCGGCCGTTGCCTCCGGGCGCCGGCCCGGGCGCGCGCATTCGGTCCGCCGTTGCCCCGGCCAGCGTCAAAGCAGCACCCGCGGTGGTCACCCACCATCCACGCCGCAGGCTCTACGCCGCTATTAGCGTGCTCGTGCTGCTGGCAGTGCTGGTAGGGGGGACATTTGGCCTTGTGCAGACGGGCTTCTTTCGGGTAGGCCAAGTGACCGTGCACGGCGCATCATACGTTGATCCCCTGGAGATCAGGCGGGCCACCGACGCCGAGGGCCGTGACTTGTTCCGCGTCTCGCCGGAAACCGTGCGGGCACAGGTCGAGCGGGTGTCCGGTATCAGGCACGCGAAGGTAAGGCGCACCTGGCCAGACGGGTTGACCATCGTCGTCGAAGAACGCACCCCGGCCGCTGTCTGGCAGGTCGGCGGCGTCGCCTATCCCGTTGACCGCGACGGCGTGGTGCTCGACTTCGCGCCGGACAGCTCGATGCTCACGATCGTACAGGTGGACGGGGCTCGCAGCCTGGCGCCGGGCGACCGGGTCGATGGTGACGCGGTGGTACTTGCCGCCCGCCTGCGTGACGAAACGCCCGGCGCGGTTGGCCAGCGCGTGGCTAAGTTCGAATGGACGCAGGCCACCGGGCTGGAAGTCACTATGGACCGAGGATTGCGCGTACGATTGGGGGACAGCGGCGGGCTCGACTACAAACTGGCCGTCTGGCGGGGGATTCTCGACCAGACACGGACATCGGGCACGGCGATTACTGAGATCGATCTCCGATTCGGTGATCGCGTCTTTGTTCGATGAACGGCGTGAGCCAGCAGCTATAGTTAGGCTCGATTTGCCCCCTTTCCTTTTGTCCGGCCAGGGCGTTGAATCATAGCGGTTGGGCCATGCGCCGCGGGGTGACCCAGTGGCCCGGCAGCAACCCAACAGGGAGAGTCCCCGTGCGTCGCGGAGGAGTGGCAGCAATTGATGTCGGCACATCGAAGATCGTGACGCTCGTGGGCGGCTTCGACGATCACGGCCGGCTCCGCATCACCGGCGTTGGGCTGGCGGCGGCGAAGGGCGTCAGCCGTGGTGTGATCGATGACGTGGGCAAGGCCACTACCGCCATCGCCGCCTCCATCAAAGCCGCCGAGCGCTCCAGCAACAGCCGGATTGTCGCCGCCACCGCCGGCATCTCTGGAGCCCGTACCGCCTGTCTGAACAGCCGCGGCACGATCGCGCTCCCGCACCTGCAAAAGGCCATCACCGATGATGACGTCCGGCGGGCACTGGAGGGGGCGCGCACCGTCGCTATCCCCAACAACCGCGAGATCTTGCACTCCCTCCCGCGCTTTTATGTCGTCGATGGCGAGGAGTCATACGGGGATCCTACCGGCCGCTACGGACACCGGCTCGATGTGGAGGCGCACATTGTTACCGGCCCGGTGACCGACATCCACAACCTGAGCAAATGCATCGAAGGGGCTGGCGTCCAGGTCGAAGGCCTGGTGCTCCAGTCCGTCGCCGCCGCCGATGCCGTGCTCGACGAAGAAGAGCGCAATCACGGCGTCGTGCTGGCGGATATCGGCGGTGGCACCACGGACATCGCGGTCTACGTCGATGGCGCCATTCTGCATACCGCCGTGCTGCCACTGGGTGGCAACCTCATCACCAAAGATGTGGTGTACGGCTTGCGCTGCCCGTTCAGCGCCGCTGACGCCGCCAAGGAGATCTACGGCCACGCACTGCCCTCCCGCGTTCCGCCTGACGAAATGGTCGACCTGGAATCGTTCGGTACCGAGCGACAGCGGCACGTGAGCCGCCGGCGGTTGTGCGAGATCATCCAGGCCCGGGTAGAGGAGATCTTCGACCGTATCCGTGAGGAATTGGGCCGCGCCGGATACGAGGAGATGGTGTCGGCCGGCATCGTCCTGACCGGTGGCACCGCCAACCTGGCCGGAATTATCGAACTAGCAGAGCGCAGTTTGGGGATGCCTGCCCGAACCGGCGGGCCAGCCGGCATCGCCAATCTCTCCGAGGCGATGGATCACCCGGCCTTCAGCTCCAGCGTGGGGCTGCTGGGCTGGGCGGTACGCGAGCATGATGCCGTGCTCACGCCTGCGCGCGCCCGAGCGGCGCGGGATCCCGGCAACGGGATTCTGCGGCGGCTTACCGGATGGGCGCGTATCATGCTGCCTGAGTAGCCCGGCGCGCGGCAGGAGCCGCTTTGCCATCAATGGCGAGGTCCCCGCATGACGCTCTTCAAACGGCCGCGACCTACTTCCGAAAGGAGTCCCCTCCCCATGGTCCGCAACCACCTCCTGCACTCGGACCTCGACGGTCTGCCGCCCATCAAGGTCATTGGCGTCGGCGGCGGTGGCTCGAACTCCGTGGACCGGATGATTCAGGAGCGGCTCCTCGGGGTCGACTTCATCACCGTCAACACCGATGCCCAGGCCCTTGCCCGCTCGCAGGCGCAGAGCCGCATTCGCATCGGCGACAAGCTCACCAAAGGGCTCGGCGTCGGCGGTGACCCCGCCATCGGCGCCAAGGCCGCTGAGGAGAGCCAGGATGAGCTGGCTGAGGCGGTGCGCGGCGCTGAGATGGTGTTCATCACCGCCGGAATGGGCGGCGGCACCGGCACCGGCGCTGCCCCAGTGGTAGCGGAACTGGCGCGCCACGCCGGTGCGCTGACCGTGGCGGTGGTGACCAAGCCGTTTGGCTTCGAAGGCGCCAAGCGCCGCCGCCAGGCCGAAGAGGGCATTGAGCGGCTGCGGGACAAGGTTGACACGCTGATTGTCATACCCAACGACCGGCTGCTGTCAATCTGCGACCAGCGCATCACCATGTCCAATGCCTTTCTCGAGGCTGATGGCGTGTTGCACCAGGGGATCCGCGGCATCTCCGAGCTGATCACCCGCCCGGGCCTGATCAACCTTGACTTCGCCGATGTCAAGAAGATCATGCACGGCGCCGGGCCAGCGCTGCTGGCGATCGGCCGCGGGCGGGGTGAGAATCGGGCGGTGGAAGCCGCCAAGCAGGCGATAGCCAGCCCGCTGCTGGACGCCAGCATCCAGGGCGCCCGCGGTGTGCTGTTCAATATCACGGGGCCCGAGGGCATGCTGCTGTTCGAGGTGAACATGGCCGCCCAGGTGATCAACGAGGTCGTGGACCCAGACGCCGAGATCATCTTCGGCGCCGTCCTAGACAATGACATCGAGGACGAGGTCCAGATCACCGTCATCGCTACGGGCTTCGAGGATCACCAGGCCGAGGCGCGCCGGCCGGGTTTTACCCATAGCAGCCAGCCTGCATACCAGCTCCCACCCCAACAGCCCCAGTACCAACCACCGGTGTACTACCAGGCGCCGCCCGCCCAAGGCTATGACCAGCCATCGCGGCGGATGCCGGACACGCCGGCGATCAACGGTGACTCGGATGAGTTGCCTGCCTTCCTGCGCCGCACCATCTCCCGCTAGCACCGTGCACACCCGCTGAGATGCCGCCCCACCCTCATCCATGGCGTGGGGCGGCCGGTATTTCGGCGGCGGCCCGCCGGAGAGATAGCGTTCGAGTAGCGCGCCCGCGCCGATCTGGAGCCGCTGGCATCACGATTCCAGGCGCCGGCGGTGCTGGCCATCGCGCTGATGGGCAGCGAAGCGCGTGGTGACGCCGGCCCTGATAGCGACATCGACCTTGTCCGGCTGCTTGCCGAAGGCGTCTCCGCACCTCCCGACAGCGGCAGCCACCTCATTTGCGGCCGGCTGGTTGCCGTCTCCGATGTCACGCCCGAACAAGCCGGCCACTGGTGCACACGGCCGGAGCGCGCCGTTCAGGTGGTGGCCGGGATGCGAACGGCTGTCCCGCTGTCTGACCCGACGGGCGCCTTTGCCACTCTCCAGCGGCAGGCAGCCGCCTTCGTCTGGGACGCGCCAATGCAGCATTGAGCTAACCGCTGGGCCAGCCGCGAGATGACCGGCTTGGCCCATGAAGCGCTCAAGGGCATCGAGGGGCTGTGCCGAAACGATACCGGCCGGTTGCTCAACGCCCGTCACCTGGCCTGGGGAATAACGCGAATCATGACTGTCCGGTGCGGCGTGCTGCTCACCGGCGACAACACGTTCTATACGCAGACCGCGACGGCGCCCGGCCCGGAGCATGAGTGCGTCAGGCGGCGACGGGCCGCCTTTGGCCTCGAAGACCGCTACGGTGTCGTGCCCCGGCTGCGGGAGCAGGTAACCGCGGCACTGCGGCTGTATGCGCTGACAGCCGCACTGCTGGCGCCGGTGCTGGCGGAGGAGGACGTGCCCCTGATCGAGCACGTCACAGCCCGCATCCATCTTGCCCTCGCACCGCATGACTGAGCCGCGCCGGAACGCCCGCTCCTTCGATCAGGGTGACGAAATACGCTGTCGGTGGTGCGTATCCGCCACGGACAATCACCCGCACGGGCTACCAGATCCGGTAGCCATCTGCTGCACCGGCACCATATATTGTGGTACAGTGATAGCAGGTTAGCATTTCGATTGAGCAACGCCGATGACCTGTCCATATTGCCGTGCTCGGGACTCCCGCGTGGTGGACTCGCGCACGGCTGATACCGAGATCCGGCGGCGACGCGAGTGCGAAGGCTGCGGCGAACGCTTCACGACATACGAGCGGGTCGAGTCGTTCACGTTGCGCATCATCAAGAAGGATGGCCGCCGCGAGCCGTTCGAACGGGAGAAACTCGCCGCCGGTGTGCGCCGTGCTTGCGAGAAACGTCCCCTTGCCGTCGATGCCGTCGATGCGCTGGTGGACCGCATCGAGCGGCGGCTGCGGGAATCGGGCCAGCGCGAGATCGCCAGCGCCCAGCTTGGCGAGTGGGTAATGGACCGGCTGCGCGAGCTGGACCAAATCGCGTATGTGCGCTTCGCCTCGGTCTACCGGCAGTTTGCCGACGTAGACTCCTTGCGGCGGGCGCTTGACGAGCTCGACACCGGGGGACGCATCGCCGTTTCCCCTTAGCGCCTCTCCCAGCTCGGGAGAGGCCGGCGCGTGCGGCTGTCCGCGCGCGCATCCCTTTCCCCGCCGGATGTGGCAGGCGGTCCAGACCGGCACGGCGCGCCGCCTTCACGGCGCCGCCGGATGGTGCAATCCCCGTGGACGGGAGCAGCGGCAGTCAGGCGCGACAGCCTAACCAAAGCGGACGGAGAGCAGCATCATGGTCGCCACACCACCGGCAAGCGGGTCCAAGCGCGGAACGCAGCTCAAAGAACACCCGCTGGAGATCTCGCCCAACGCCCGCGTCGTGCTGGAGCGGCGCTATCTGCTCAAGGATGACCGCGGTCACGCCGTCGAGACGCCGGAGCAACTGTTTCACCGCGTCGCCGGCACGCTCGCTGAAGTCGAGCGCCGGTACGGCGCCGGCAACAAGCGTGTGGCCGAGGTGGAGTTGCAGCTCTACAACCTGATGACCCGCCTGGACTTCCTGCCCAATTCCCCCACGCTCGCAAACGCCGGCCGTCCTCTCGGCCAGCTCTCCGCCTGCTTCGTGCTTCCGGTCGAAGACTCGCTGGAGGCGATCTTCGAGACGGTCAAGCACGCGGCGCTGATCCATCAGTCCGGAGGTGGCACCGGTTTCGCCTTCTCGCGGCTACGGCCCGAGGGCAGCATCGTCCGCTCTACCTCCGGCGTCGCATCCGGGCCCGTGTCGTTCATGAAGGTGTTCGACGGCGCCACTGAGGCGATCAAGCAGGGCGGCATGCGCCGCGGCGCCAACATGGGCATCCTGCGCGTGGACCACCCCGACATCGATAGCTTCGTCGCGATGAAAGGCGACATGACGACGCTGCAGAACTTCAATATCTCCGTCGCCATTACGGAGAAGTTCATGCAGGCGCTGGCTGCGGGCGAAGACTATGAACTGGTGGACCCGCGCACCGGCGAGGTCACCGGTACGAAGAATGCCCGCGAGCTGTGGGACCGGCTGATTGCTAACGCCTGGAAGAACGGCGACCCGGGCCTGATCTTCATTGACCGCATCAACGCCGGCACGGCCAATCCCGTCCCCTCCATGGGCCCGGTGGAGAGCACCAATCCCTGTGGGGAACAGCCGCTCTATCCATACGACTCCTGCAACCTTGGCTCTATCAATCTCGCCCAGTTCGTGAAGAGCGGACGCGGTGAGCTGACGGTTGACTGGGACCGGCTGGCGGAGGTCGTGCCGCTCACCGTGCGCTTCCTGGACAACGTGATCGATGCCAACCGCTATCCGCTACCGCAGATCGAGGAGGTGTCGCAGCGCATTCGTCGCATCGGTCTGGGCGTGATGGGCTGGGCAGATCTGCTGTATCAGCTCGAAATCCCCTACGACTCGGACGCGGCGATGGATCTGGCCGAACGGATGATGCACTTCATCCAGGAGCACGCCGACCGAGCCTCAGCGCAACTCGCCTCCGAGCGCGGCGTCTTCCCGGCCTGGGAGGAGAGCATCTACGGCCCTCACTCGCCGTGCGACACGGCGAACAGGCCGCTGCGCAACGCTACCCGTACCACCATCGCCCCAACCGGCACGATCAGCATCATTGCGGACTGCTCCGGCGGCATCGAGCCGGTATTTGCTCTGGCCTTCCAGCGCCAGCACTACCTGGACCCCAAGAACCCCAGGCAAACCACAAAGCTGACCGAAGTCAACAAGTACTTCGAAGCGACGGCGCGGCGCGAGGGCTTCTACTCGGAGGAGCTCATGCAGTTCCTGGCCGAGGGCGGCCACCTGTCAGACCGGCCGGAGGTACCGGAGCGGGCAAAGCGCGTGTTTGTAACGGCGCATGACATCGCTCCCGAGTGGCACGTCCGCACCCAGGCTGCCTTCCAGCGGGCAACGGACAACGCCGTATCGAAGACAATCAACTTTCCTAACGAGGCCACGATTGAGGACGTAACGCTCGCTTACTCCCTGGCGTACGACATGGGCTGCAAGGGCATCACGATCTATCGCGACGGCTCACGCGAGATGCAGGTGCTCAGCCACGCCAAGAAAGAGGACAAGGCCGAGGCGACGCCATTGGTGCAGGAGTGGAAGCCACGGCGCGAGCGATTGCCGGACGAGCGCCGGTCGGTCACCCACAAGTTCCAGGTCGGTGAGCAGGAAGGCTATATCACCGTCGGTCTGTACGACGATGGCCGTCCCGGCGAGGTCTTTCTGCGCGTCTCCAAGCAAGGCTCGACCGTCAACGGTCTGATGGAAAGCCTCGGGCAGTTGACCAGCATCGCCCTGCAATACGGCGTGCCGTTGGAGGGACTGACCAGCAAGCTCAAGAACAACCGGTTTGAGCCGTCCGGCATGACCATGAACCGCGACATCCCCACCGCCACCTCACTGGTGGATTACCTGTTCCGGTGGATGGAGCGGCGGTTCGTCAATCCGGACATGTTCACGGCGGGGTACATCGCCCCGGCCTCCGGATACGGCGCGGCAACCGGTCACACGACAAACGGCAACGGCAAGAACGGCTATGCAAACGGCCATCAGCCGCCAATGCTTGACTTCTCGCTCAACGAGTCCGGGGTAGGCTGCCCCGAATGCGGCGGGCTGCTGCATTACTCGGAGGGTTGCATGACCTGCCGGGGCTGCGGCTATACCAAGTGCGGGTAGCGGCCCTACAACATCCGCGGTCAGCATGGGGACGGTTTGTCGCGGGCCGTCCCCTACGCCTTCCTGCTACACTCCCGAAGCCGGGAGGGACGCGTGTGGACAGCCCAACGTTGACCGTCCGGCTGCTGCGGCTGGCGGACGCGGAGCAGGTAGCAATGCTGCTCAATGACGCGTTTGCCGACGAGTTCGCCGCGGCGGGCCGGCCGCCGATGGCAGTCCTGCGGGGCGTACGCCAGGACGCCTGGGCGCTGCGGGCGCCGTTCCGCCGCGTGATCGCGCCACTCACCGGTGACTTCGCGGTGTTCGTAGCCAGTGTCGATGGTCAGCTCGCCGGCACCACAACTATCAGTGGCGGGCCGGTGCCGGTCATCAGCAGCGTGGCGGTTGCGCCCCCGTATCGGCGGCTCGGCGTTGCGCGGGCACTGCTTGCCCAGGCCGAGCGATACGCCGCCTTGCACGGGCGCGACATCGTAACGCTGGATGTGCTGGCGCACAACGTGCCGGCGATCACGCTGTATGAACGCGAGGGCTATCACGTCGCGCATCCTTACACCGTCCTGGAGACGGTGACGGCCGCGGCGGGGATGCCCGCAGGATGGCGGCTGTCCCGCGTTCGCGACCGGGATGCCCCCGCGTTTGGCGCAGTGGCCCGGCTGTCGCTGCCGGCGGAAGCCCTGGCACTAGTCCCTTCATTGCGCGATCGGTACCTGGGCGGTCCGCCGGTGTGGGTGGAGCGCTTGATGGCTGGGGTCGCTACGTACCGGCGCGTACTGCAACACGACGGCTCAGTGCGAGGCTACGTCAGCGGCCGGATATCCCGCGGGCAGCAGCAGGCGCGCATCACATATCCGCTGCTTCCGCCCGATGCCGGCGTCGCCCTGCCCGGAACGTTGGGCGATGCCGTACGATGGCTCACAGCAGCCGGGGCCGCGTGCGTTCGGGTCGATGTTTCCGCCCAGCGTCCTGATCAGGTGGGTGCGTTGGAGGCGGCCGGCTGGCAAGTTCGCTGGCATTTCTTACAGATGCGCAAGGTCCTGCGGCGGGGCATCCTGGTGGCGGGCCGCGGGGAACGGTGAGGGCCGATGGGGTTCTACTACGGACCGTCTACACCCCCGGGCAAGGACGGCAAGCGGGGCAAGGACGGCCAGGAGCCCGGGGGCTGCATGGAGGCGCTGGTGCTGACCCGCGCCGCGTTTGGAGCGCTGGCCGTTCCGCTGCTGGTGCTGTTCGGCGCAGTAATCGGCCTGGTGCTAGTGCTCTATCTGTTTTCGGTGCACCTGCTGTTGGGACTGGGGGGCATCGTCGCGCTGGTGCTGGGCATCGCCTTCTTCGCCCGCTGGGAGCGCGGCCGCTTCCACTCCGGGCCGCCGCCACTGTGACACCGCTGTAAGCCGAGCGATTGGCGCGACGGCGGTTGAGCGCGGTAAACTGAGGACGACGGCGGCCGATGATCGAAGCAGGCGAGTACCGCGAAGCTCGTTCTGCTGAGGGGAGGGCAGCGGCCATGGCCCACGAGACCTTTCAGTACATCACCGAGATCTTCCCGGAGCGTGAGATCCAGCAGAAGCTGGGAGAATTGGGCAGCGCCGGCTGGGAGCTGATCACCGCGCATTGGGAGGAGTACTCCTACGGCGGCCGCAGCCACTATCAGGCCCGCTGTATTCTCAAGCGGCGCATGGGCATCGTTGAGGACGAGTTCTCCGACACGCTACGAGCCCTCAGCGCCACGTAATCCGCCCCCGCCCTGGCGATGCTGCTAGGGTGTTCGCGCCGCTCTCACCGGCCGTTCCGCCCGGGGCGGCTGTCCACGTAATGCCACGATCCCATCCCGCGCTCTCTACACCTCCACCGCGCACCACCACCTTGCCGGCTCGGTTTCGCAGGAATGCTGGGGCGCCAGGCCAGCGAGTCACTATCTGCGCACCCCGGCAGCGATCCGGTACGCTGGTCAGGCCCCATGCCGGTGCCCCCGGTACCGTGTTGTGGCGGCGCACCGGGCCGAAGGAGTGAACGGATGACGGATCTCTCACCGCTCGCGGACACCGAACTACGCGTGACCTTTCTCGGAACCGGCGCCCCCCGCCCCTCCTTTGACCGCTACGGCCCGATCACGCTGGTGGAAGCAGGCGGTCAGGTGATCCTCGTGGACCCGGGTCCGGGTCTGCGGGAACGCCTGCTCCAGGCCGGGTCATTCGCGCTGATCAGCGGCATCGACCACGTGCTGGTCAGCCACTTGCACTACGATCACACGGTCAGCCTGCCCGATTTGTGGCTGACCGGCTGGCTGTACGGCCGCCGCACACCGCTGGTGGTCGAGGGGCCGGAAGGCACGGTGGCGATGATGCGCCATATCGAACAGGCGTTCACCTGGGACACGGAGTACCGTCGCGCCGTTGGCGTCCCCGCTGCCGGGGTGGATATCCAAGCGCGCGATGTGCAGCCGGGCGTGATCTTCGAGCGCAATGGGCTAACCGTCACCGCCTTCGAGGTTGAACACATGCCAGTTGACCTCGCATCGCGGCAACGCCTCCCCCTGTGGGGACAAACGCTCGGCTTTCGGTTCGATTATCATGGCCGGTCCCTGGTCCTGACCGGCGACACCCGACCCTGCGACAACGTCATCAGCCACGCGGCGGGCGTGGACGTGCTGGTGCATGAGGTCCAAGTCCCATCACCGGACGAGACCGATGAAGCCAAGCTGGCGAATGTCAGCTTGTCGGTGCACACCGAGCCACGAGACGCCGCCAGGATCTTCGCCAAGACCAAGCCACGGCTGGCCATCTACTCCCACATCATCCCGCCGGACGCCACTGAAGCGGAGCTGCTGGCGGCCACTCCCTATGATGGCCCGCTCGTAGCTGCCTACGACATGATGATGGTGACCATCGGCGAACAGATCATCACCGGCCCGCGGCCTCCAGCCCAGGCGCGCAGTTTCGAGCGGTCCGGCGCCATTCGCCCGGCCCACCAGCGGCGCTGATACGGGCGCCGGCACACCTCTCTAGTTCCGGAGGGCCGTGGCCGGCCGCCAACGCTTGCGTTGAATCACAACGTCCAGGATGCGTTTCGCCGCCCTGCTACCGTCGCGTATGCTGCGGGGATGAAGCCGTTTCGGCGCCGGCCGCGACTGCCGCTGGCCCTTCGACTCTGGGCGTTGGTCGCGGCCCTCCTCGTCTCCGCAGGCGCAGCCTGTCGCACTGCCGCATCCCCGTCTCAGGCCCAGGACGTCCGCCCTGCCGTTACCGTCGGGGTGACGCTGCTCACCGCCACATCCGAGCCGCCAACCCCCGTAGCCACTGCCACACCCACCCCCACGCCAAGCCCCAGCCCAGCGCCGGCGCCCATTCCACCCCCTCCACCGGACCCCGTACACACCGCTGACTGGACCGCCGTTGTCGCCGCGGAGACGGGCGCATCCGCTTCCGGTATCCATTTGAGCGAGGTGCTGCTCCTGGATCTGACCGGCGATGGCGCCGACGAAGCGGTCGTCACGGTCTCATCCGGCGGGACCGCGGGGAACATCGCCCTGTTTGTCTATACGGGCGCTGGTGGGCGGCTGCTGCGGCTGCTGGCCCGGCGTGAGCCATCGATCTCCGGCAGTATCGATGGGGGCGTGCTGGTGAGCATCGTTCCTGCTTTCAGCCCGGCCGACCCGCGCTGCTGCCCCAGCTACGTCAAGCGCACCACCTACCGGTGGACGGGAACTGCACTCGAGGAGGCACAGACGCAACTGCTGCCCAACCCCCAGCGCTAGCCCCGGATCTCCGCGACCCGGATACTGTGATAGCCGGTGAGCCGCCAGCATGCAGGTGACTTGCCCGAGGACATGAGCGATGAGCCAGGCAGCAATAGCGTTGGTGGCTGCCAACCTGGCCCGGGTGCGCGCTGCCATTGCCCGCGCTGCCGAGCGGGCGGATCGCGATCCTGCCGGCGTCACCCTGGTCGGTGTGAGCAAGACGTTTCCGGCGGCAGCGGTGATCGCCGCTGCTCAGGCGGGTCTGCGCGACGTCGGGGAAAACCGTGTACAAGAGGGCGCACCGAAGCGAGCGGAGGTTGATGCCGCCGGCGTGCACCTGCGCTGGCACCTGATTGGTCACCTGCAAACCAACAAGGTCAGACCGGCGCTGGCCAGCTTTGATATACTTCACGCTGTGGACAGCCTGCGGCTGGCAGAAGTGATCAACCGCCAGGCCGTCCGCCCGGTCGAGGTGCTGTTAGAGGTCAACGTCGCCGCCGAGGCGGGCAAGTTCGGTTTTGCGGCGGATGAGGTGTTGGCGGCAGCACGGGCAACCGAGCGGCTTGATCACCTGCGACTCCGCGGACTGATGACGGTCGCGCCGGCCGTGACCGATGCCGAGGACGTACGCCCGGTGTTTCGGCAACTGCGGCAGTTGCGTGACGCGCTCGGCCTGGAAGAGCTATCCATGGGGATGTCCGGCGACTTCGAGGTCGCCATTGAAGAAGGGGCGACGCTGGTACGGGTGGGGCGGGCGATCTTCGGAGCGCGCGCCGCCGGACCGCCGGTGTAAGGACAACGGTATGCGACTGAGCGTGCTCGGTGGCGGTTTCATGGGCGAGGCGATCATCGACAAGGTGATTGCCGCCGGCATCTCGCAGCCCGAAGACGTACGTGTCTGCGAGCAGCACGCCAACCGCCGGGACTATCTTGAGAGCCGCTACAAGATTGGCACCGATAGCGAACCGCGCGCGTTGTCCGAGCCGGCCGACGTCCTCGTGCTGGCGGTCAAGCCGCAGGACTTCGGTGGAGTGGCCGAGGCGTTACGCCATCACCTCGACGCCGGCCAGCTGATCGTCTCAATCATGGCCGGAGTACGGATGCAGCACATCGGCGATGCCCTCTCCCGTCACCATGTCGTGCGCGTCATGCCTAACATGGCGGCTACCGTCGGCGAGTCCTTCTCCATCTGGACAGCGATGGAAGAAGTGAATGACGAGCAGCGCGGGCAGGTGCGGACGCTGTTGGGCAGCTTCGGCAAGGAGCTGTTCTCCACTGAAGAAAAGCTGCTGGACATCGCCACCGCCGTCTCCGGCTCTGGTCCCGGCTATGTGATGCTGCTGCTGGAAGCGCTGATAGACGGTGCGGTACATGTCGGGTTACGGCGCGACGTCGCCACGGACATGGTGCTGCAAACCGTCTTGGGGGCGACCCGTTGGGTGCAGGAGTCCGGCCGCCACCCGGCAGAGCTGCGCGCCCAGGTGGCCTCGGCCGGTGGCACCACCGTCGAAGGACTGCTGGCATTAGAGCGGCGGGGCGTGCGCGCCGCGCTGGTAGAGGCAGTGATCGCTGGATTCGAGAAGAGCCGGGCGCTGGGCGGCTAGGGCCGGCCGGTCCGCCACGGAGGCAGGGCAAGGATGAACATCGGCGACTTCATCATTCAGTTCGCGCTCATCCTGGCGTATATCCTCCAGATCGCCATCATCGGCCGTGCGATCATCTCGTGGTTTCCCGTCAGCCCGGAGAACCCGTTGGTGCGCGTGCTCAATGAGATCACCGAGCCCGTGCTAGCGCCGCTGCGCCGCGTCGTCCCCCGCTTCGGCATGCTGGACCTGACGCCGATGATCGCGATCATCATCTTGATGGTTGTGCAGCAAGCACTCACCAAGAACGTGTAGCCACCTGGCTCAACCGCCGGCGCACCTCGTCTGCCGGGATTCCATCGACCGCCACGGTCTTCTGCCGCGCCGTCACGCCGCGCACCACCCGTACATCGCGCGCCGCCACTCCCAGTGCAGCCGCCAGCAGCTTCACCAGCGCAGCGTTGGCCTTGCCCTCGACCGGTGGGGCGGCCAGCCGGACGCATAGCACGCCGTCGCGCATCCCGTCTATGCAATCGCGGCCGGCCCGCGGCGTGACGCGCACATGCAGCCGCGCCGGTTCCACCGCCGGCATTGACAGCCTCCCGGCCCGCCACGCATGCTGGCCGCAGCCCTGGGCCGATGCTAGGGAGCGCAGCGGGGGGGCGTCAACTGTCTATGGGATAGAACACTTGTTCCGAACTGTGTCCGCCGCTATACTGGGGTGGTGAAACAACGATCAGCAGACACGCGGCAGCGGGCACTCGACGGCATGTTGAAGACAGAGAGAAGCGAAATGGCAGCGAACGACCGGCTGAAGGCGCTCGAGGCAACGATTGGCCAGATTGAGAAGCAGTTCGGGCGCGGCGCGATTATGAAGCTCGGGGACGCCCAGAACAAGATGCAGATCGAGGGCATCCCCACCGGCTCCCCCGCGCTGGATATCGCGCTCGGCATCGGCGGGTTGCCGCGGGGCCGCGTGATCGAGATCTACGGGCCGGAATCGGCGGGCAAGTCCACGCTGGCCATGTCGGTGGTAGCGCAGGCGCAGGCACTCGGCGGCATGGCAGCGTACATCGACGTCGAGCATGCCATGGACCCGGTCTACGCCCAAGGCATCGGCGTCAAGACGGAGGACCTGCTGATCTCGCAGCCGGACACCGGCGAGCAGGCGTTGGAGATCTGCGAGGCGCTGGTGCGCTCCAACGCCATCGATGTGGTGGTGGTGGACTCTGTCGCTGCACTGGTGCCGCGCGCTGAGATCGAGGGAGAGATGGGTGACGCCCATGTCGGTCTGCAGGCACGGTTGATGTCCCAAGCGCTGCGCAAGCTGACCGGCGCCATCTCTCGATCCCGCACCGCCGTGATCTTCATCAACCAGCTGCGCGAGAAGGTCGGCATCGTCTTCGGCAACCCGGAGACCACCCCCGGCGGTCGTGCCCTTAAGTTCTACTCCTCCGTCCGCATCGAGTTGCGCCGGGTGGAGACGCTCAAGCAGGGCACACAGCCGGTCGGCTCACGCGTACGCGCCAAGATTGTCAAGAACAAGGTAGCTCCGCCCTTCCGCCAGGCCGAATTCGACATCATGGTCACCGGCAAGAGCATGGGCATCTCCCGCGAGGGCGACATCATCGACCTTGGTGTGGAGGCGGGCATCGTCAAGAAGCTGGGCGCCTTCTTCTCCTACGGTGAGCTGCGCCTGGGCCAGGGCCGCGAAAACGCCAAGGAGTTTCTGCGCCAGAACCCGGACCTTGCCCGCGAGATTGAGGACAAGATCCGCGCGAACTCCGGGGCCACCTCCGCCACCAAGGCCATCCCGGTCCCGGCCGGAATGGATGATGATGATGAGGAGCCGGAGGAGTAGCGCATCCTCGGGCCGTGGCAGCACTGACAGGGGTCCGGCAGCGCGCCGTGCCCCTATCGTGCCTTCGGCCGGCCCATCCGGCAGGGGGCAACCATGCATCGCTCGCCCGGCAAACGCGTCACGTCACCTACCCGCGCCGAGCAGCCCAACCCCCAACCCCTCGTTGGGTCAGGCACTATCACCGCCATCGAGCGCCAGCCGCGCGGCAATCGCTTCAACGTCTTTGTAGATGGAGTGTTCGCACTGGCGCTGACGCCGGAGACGCTGGCGGCGGTGGGTCTGCACACCGGCGCCGCCGTCGCTGGCAACGACCTGATGGAGCTACAGGCTGCCGACCTGCGCCGCCGCGCGCTCGATGCCGCGTTGCGCCTGCTCGGCTACCGGCCGCGCTCCCAGCAGGAGCTTCAGGACCGGCTGGCCCGGCGCGGCCTACCACCGGATGTGATCCGAGCCACCCTCGCGCGGCTACGGGAGCTTGGCTTCGTTAACGATGAGGCGTTCGCCCGCGCATATGTCGAGGGGCACCGTGGGGCCAGCGCACGGGGCGGCCGGCGGCTGCAGAGCGAGCTGCGCCGCAAGGGGGTGGCGGCCGGCGTGGCCGAGCAGGCCATCGCCGAGCAGGACGAAGCCGCCGCCGCCCGCGCCGCCGCCGAGAAGAAGCTACGCTCGCTGCGCGGGCTGGACTACCTGAACTTTCGTAACCGGCTGGCCGGCTACCTGCAACGGCGTGGCTTCGGCTACGACGTCATCCGGCCGCTTGTTCAAGACCTGTGGCGCATCCACAACGGCAGCGCACCTGATGACGACGGCACGCCCTGGGATTGAGCCCGCATCGCCTCAGCATTTACGCATCCTTGGCCCCCCGCTAGATTGAAATGGACAAACGAGCAATCAGCGGCCGCTCCCGCGCGGGAAGCGGTCGATGGCTGATGGGTGAGGGCTGGTGATGCACGACGGTAAGAGCGATGAGGCAATCCGAGAAGCGCGGGCGCAATGGGAGGCAGGGGTGCTAGCCAAGGCGCTCAGCCGCGGGCCGGAGCGCGAGCAGGCGTTTGCCACCAGCTCCATGCCCGTGGACCGGCTCTACACGCCGGCCGAAGTGGCGGACAACGACTACGTACGCGACATCGGCTTCCCTGGTCAGTACCCGTTTACCCGCGGTGTCCAGCCGACCATGTACCGCGGGCGGCTGTGGTCCATGCGCCAGTATGCCGGCTTCGGCACCGCCGAAGAGACCAATCAGCGCTTCCGCTATCTCCTTGCGGAGGGGCAGACCGGCCTGTCCGTCGCGTTCGACCTGCCCACCCAGCTCGGCTATGACTCTGATGACCCCTTCGCCGAAGGAGAGGTCGGCCAGGTAGGCGTGGCGATTGACTCTCTGTACGACATGGAGACGACCTTCGCGGGGATCCCGCTGGACCAAGTCAGCACCTCGATGACGATCAATGCCCCGGCCGCCGTGCTGGTGGCAATGTACGCCGCCGTGGGTGAGCAACAAGGTGTGCCACTCAACCTGCTCCAGGGCACGGCGCAGAACGACGTACTCAAGGAGTACGTGGCGCGCGGCACGTACATCTTCCCGCCGCGCCCGTCGTTGCGGCTGGCGGCGGACCTGATCGCCTTCACCGCACGGGAGATGCCCAAGTTCAACCCGATTTCCGTCTCCGGCTACCATATCCGTGAGGCGGGTTCCACCGCCGTGCAGGAGATTGCCTTTAGCTTCGCGAACGCCATCGCCTACATCGACGCGGCGCTGGAGCGCGGACTAAAGATTGACGACTTCGCCCCGCGTATCTCCTGGATCTTCAACACCCACAACAACTTCTTCGAGGAGATCGCCAAGTACCGCACACTGCGGCGGATGTGGGCACGGTTGCTCAAGCACCGCTACAACCCCGGCCGGCCCGAATCGATGATGCTGCGCACCCACACCCAGACCGGTGGCAGCACACTTCAGGCACAGCAGCCGGAGAACAACATCGTGCGCGCCGCCGTGCAGGCGCTGGCGGCAGTGCTGGGCGGCGTGCAGTCGCTCGCCCTCTCCTGCTTTGATGAGGCGCTGGCGCTTCCGACCGAAGACGCCCAGCGCATCGCACTCCGCACACAGCAGATCATCGCCCACGAGACCGGTGTCACCGACACGGTGGACCCAATGGCCGGTTCGTACTACCTGGAGCACCTCACCAACGAGCTTGAGCACAAGGCGCAGGATTACTTGGACCGCATCGCGGCCATGGGCGGCGCCGTGGCGGCGATTGAGTCCGGCTGGATGCAGGCGGAGATCCAGGCGGCGTCGTGGACCTATCAGCAGGATGTGGAGAGCGGCAAGGATGTGGTGGTGGGCGTCAACCGCTACACGACCGAGGGCGAAGACCCCAAGCTGATCTTCCGGGTCGATCCCCGCCTGTCTGCAGCACAGATGGCACGGCTGACAGCTGCCCGCACCCGCCGCGATCCCGATGCGGTTGGCCGGGCACTGGCCCGGCTGCGCGCCGCCGCCGAAGGAACCGAGAACCTGATGCCGCCGATCATGGACGCAGTCAAGTCCTATGCCACGCTCGGCGAAATCTGCGGCGTCTTTCGGGAGGTCTTCGGCGACTATCGCGCCCCAACGGCGGTATAGCACAATACAGCGGTTCACCAGTTTCCTGGGGAGGAGAACGTGGACGAGCCGTCCAGTGTCAAGGATCGGATTCTCGCCGCCGCGGTCACGGAGTTCGGGGCGGCGGGCTATCATCACACCTCGCTGCGGTCGGTGGTCGAGCGCTCCGGCTCCAACAAGCCGATGATCTACTACCACTACCAGGGCAAGGAGGGCCTGTACCTGGCCGCCGTCCGCCAGCTACTGCAAGAAACGGCGGACGCCTTGCATGAGGCCACCGCCGTCGAGGCGCCGGCGCTGGTGCGGCTGCGCCGGTTCGCCGCAGGTTATCTCGAGGCCTTCCTGCTGACGCGGCCGATGCTCGGCACCGTGCTCCGAGAGCTAAACGGCCTGGCCACACCGCTGTACAGCGCCATCGCCGACGAGCACGCTCGGCTGATCAACGCACAGCTGCGCCGGATTCTGACCGAGGGGGTGGAACAAGGGGAGTTCCGCCGGCTCGATATCGAGAGCTGCGCCTACGCCATCTCCGGCATCTTGCACCACTGGGTGCGCTACCGCCACGGCCAGCCCGACCTGGCGGTGCGAACCGCGCTCACACAGGTGATGGATTACTACGCCCTTGGGATGCTGTCACGTGCGGCGCTACGCGCCCACCTGGAACGCACCATCGCCTGCTCGGGGGATTGACGGGAGCGGTTGGATCATTTTCGGGGCTTGTCAAGCGCCCGAGCAATGGTACCATCGGTAAGAACCGGCACATGGGGTATTTTGCGGCCGGGAAAGGACACCAGGGGAGAGGGCAATGCCAGTTAGTCAGGACACCCTCAAGGTCCTCAGGACCGAGACGGATTATTCCGGCTTGGGTCTTGAGTGGATGCAGGCGGGAACGGAGCGCGGCATCACCGCGAAACCGGGCCGCAAAGGTCTCACCCTCGAAGAGATCAGCATCGGCAGCTACGGCGACATCCCGGAGTCGAGCCGCAACTACACCGTCCGCCCGCGCGGCGCGGCGTGGCGGCCCAACGCGCCGCGCACCGGCCCGCACTGGGACCGCAAGGGCGAGGTGTGGAGCGCCTCCATCCAGATGCTGTACGAGGAGGCAGTCGCGCGCCAGTGGTCCTCGGCCACGGACATCCCGTGGGAGAAGCTGACCCCCGTCTCCGATGACATGGAGCGGGCGATGTGCCAGCTCTGCACCTTCCTCACCCAGGTCGAGTTCATCGCCGGCGACCTGCCCGGCCGCTGGATCAAGAACATCTCCGCCGACCACTTCGAGGTCGGCCTGTTTCTCGGCACCCAGATCATGGACGAAGCGCGGCACGAGGACGTCTTCCGCAAGCGCGCGCTCGCCAACGGCATGGGCCTGCTGCAGGCCGGCATGGGCGCAACCTCGCTGCTGCAGATTCAGGACTTCGGCGAGATGGCGGCGCTGTTGCACCTCGTCGCCGAAGGCTTCGTTCAGTCGCTGTTCCGCATGGGCGAGCTGATCGCTCAGAACGACGCCGAGAAGAAGATGTTCCGTCTGGCGGCACAAGACGAGTCGCGCCACGTCGCCTTCGGCGTGACGCACGTCAAGTACACCCTGGAGTCGGAGCCGGAGCGCAAGGAAGAGCTTCACCACTACCTGGACCGCAACGAGGGCCTGCTCGGCACCACCCAGGCCGGCCTGACCAGCGGCGGCGCTTCGGCCGAGTCGCTGGCGGTGCTGCTCGGCGGCGGCAAGGACAAGACCGACCTCGGCTACCAGAAGCTGCTGGCCATCCGCAAGCGCCAGATCAACGAGTACATGCACCGGCTCGAGGTCGTCGGCCTGGGTGACCGCCGCGAGCGCATGAACCCGGACATGAAGGCCTTCCTCGATCCGCCACGGAATTAGCGGAGCAGTTAGCTATCAGCGGCCGGCCGTCAGCAGCCATGCTGCCAGCGGCCCTGATGGCTGCCACTCGTTGTGCGCGGAGCCGTCAGCGGACCGCCGTGCGCCATGCGCACCTGCCGGATGGCGCCCTCCAGGGCGGACCGCTGATCGCTGCCTGCGACCACGCTGACTAACTGACACGCTGAGGGATCAGACAATGGCTAATCAAACCGCCGCCAATCAGCAGCCGGCCGGCGATGCGGCTGCCGAAGCCTTTCCTATTAACACCGGCTTCTCTTGGCTCACCATGGAAGTACCACCCATCGCCAAGGCCGTCCCCGGTCCCAAGGGCATGCGGCTGCGCGATGTCGAGAACGAGAACACGCGGCCGGTGCCGGATCACTGGCCGTTTGTCAACGACCATCCCCGCGGTGCGGTCCCGGCAAAGCTGCCGCAGATCCCGGCCGGATACACCATCTTCGAGAAGGCTGATGTCTGGTCTGAGAACTGCATCGACCTGTACGAGGACGCCATCTACGACCGCTGGTCATCCGCCACCTCGATCCCGTGGGAAACGATTGCCCCGCTGCCCGAGGTGAAAGAGGCCGCCATTGACCAGCTCTGCACCGAGCTGAGCGAGCAGGCCTATCTCGATGTGCAAATCCTGTCAAAGTGGCTGGAGCACATCAGCTACGGCTTCAAGGAAGTCAAGAACTTCCTCGCCACATACATCTATGATCGTGGCCGCCACACCGAAGCGTTCCGGAAGCGGGCGCTCGCCAACGGCGGCGGGCTGGGCATCGAAGGCACCGGCATTTACCACCGCGCCATCCTCGGCTCGCTGCGCTATCCCGACTTGGTGATGGCGCTGTTCATCCGTTCCATCTGGACAAAGGCCGTATGTAAGGCGGTGGCCGGGTCAGCGCACCTGGACGTGGACCGCCGGCTGTTCTCCCTTACGGCACAGGACATCGGCCGCCACATCGCCTATCAGATGGGCATGTTGAAGTTCGCACTCGCGAAGGACCCCACCAAGGACAGCTACTTCAACTTCGCCCTCACCCGCCACGAGTTGCAGTTTGTCGCCGAGACGAACTTCGCCGCATCCTTCAACGAAGCGTTGATCCTCACGCTGGCGGAGAACGCCACCGAGGGCCGGGAGCGGCTGAACGACGTGCGGCGGGCCGCGGTGAAGGCGTATGTCACCGAGCTCGAGGCTGCCGGCCTCACCGGCCGCGCAGAGAAGATGCACCCCTCGCTGAAGAACTACGCGCCCGAGCCGGCAACGGCCTAGCACGGGCACCTCAGGCATCTGCAGCAGCGCCCCCGCGCGGACAACCGCGGCCGGGGGCGCGTTACTCTGCCGGCCGCTCCCACACCGCCTGAATCACCGAAACGCGGTCCGTTTCGAGCGCACGCAGATAGTTGGCCGTCCGCAAGGGAAAATCCTCCAACAACAGGTGCAGTCCTAACGCCGGCAGTGACCCGGTGAGCCGCGCCGCCAGGGCGCCGACAGCCGCGCGTGACGGAGCTGTATGGTCTTCCCATGACCGCTCGCGAAATCCGAGCGACTGCCCAAGGTCACGCCAGCGCTCCGGCGGCACGAGTGCACTCATGGCGGGGTTGCTGGCCCATGGCACCGGGTACGCCAGCGGCCCTGGTTCGGGGCCGGCCATCACCTCATGCATCACCAGCCGTCCGCCCGGGCGTAATACCCGCCACATCTCCCGCAGCAGTGCCGGCTTCTCCGCGACGTTCATCGTACTGTGCTGCGTCCACACGACATCGAACGCGGCGCCGGCAAACGGCGACGACAGCGCACTGCCACACACGAACGTCACTAGCTCGCCCAACCCGCAGCGGGTTGTCAGTTCGGCGCCTGCCTCGCAGTAGGAGCTGGCAAGGTCCAGCACCGTCACGCGACATCCTGCTTCGACCGCCAACGTCCGCGCTGCTCCGCCAAGCCCGCCGCCGGCATCGAGTATCCGCGTCCCCGCCGCGAGCCCGGCAGTGCGCATCAGTGCCAGTGTGGCCGGACGGCCGCCGGTATGGAACTGATCCAGCGGTGCGAGGTCCGCTGCGCCAAGCCGGCTGACGTCCAGCCCGGCGGTCGTCAGCGCCGCGAGCAGACGGCCGGTCAGAGCATCCCTGTGGTATTGCGCCTGAATTTCCGGTGGCGTGGCGAAGCCGTCCATGCGTCCTTGCTCCTCTCCTAACTGCATCGTGTCACGCCGGCACACCGGCCGCACGCGCACCCTACGGCAGCACGAGTCCGTCTTGCCCGTATTCTGTTATTCCGCTTCATTGACACCTCCTGGCGATCGGTCTAGTATCCGCCTTGCCCCGAGCGGCGGAACGCGAGCGGGCGGGCGGACGGATCCCCAACGGTCCGGCAGGCAATGGGCGTAGACCCGGCGCCGCCACACGAACGGGAACCGGATGAGGCCCGTACCCTTGTCGAGAGGTTACTCGGGGCGCTGCACGACTGGCATCTGGGGCGGATGCGCCACTGCGGCGCTCCCGATGGGGAGCGAGCGGTACGGCGCATCCGCCCCACTACGTTTGCCACCCTTCCCTGCTGACGCTCCGCTCCGCGATACTGACCGGCGGAAGGATTCTCCGTAGAGAGGCCCGGGGTGAAGTACGCCGCAATCTATCGCTATATCCCAGAGCAGGAGCGCGTCCAGGCGGTCCGCCCCGCGCATCGCGCGTACCTCGGCAGACTGCGAGAGCAAGGTCAGCTTGCCGCCGCCGGCCCGTTTGCCGACGGCACTGGTGCGCTGATTATCTACGAGGCGCCTTCCCGCGAGGATGCAGAACAGCTGATCCGCGACGACCCCTTCCACCAGCAGGGGATCTTCGTATCGTGGACCCTCTACGCGTGGAACCAGGTCTTCTAGTTCGCAGCCAATCCACCACGCAAAGGAACCAGTACATGCGGGCGATTGTTCTCGAAGAGCACGGCGGGCCGGAGGTGCTGCGCCTGCGTGATGTGCCGGACCCGGCGCCCGGGCCGGAGGAACTCCTTGTTCGTACCGGCGCCACTGCGCTCAACCGCGCCGACGTAATGCAACGCGAGGGCCGCTATCCCCAACCGGGCGGGCGTGCGCCGGCCTTTGAGATCCCCGGGCTGGAGTTTGCGGGCATCGTCGAAGCTGTGGGAGAACGCGTGACTGCGTTTCGCTCCGGCGACCGCGTCTGCGGCTTGCTCGCGGGCGGTGGCTACGCCGAGAAGGTCGTGATCCACGAGCGGCAGGCCATCCCTCTGCCGGATGACCTCAGCATCGAGGAGGGCGCCGCCATCCCCGAGGTGTTTCTCACCGCCTACGACGCCCTGTTCCCTCAGGCAGGGATGGCGCTTGGCGACACCGTGCTGGTCCACGCCGGTGGGAGCGGCGTAGGTACCGCGGCAATCCAGCTGGCCCGCATCAGCGGCGCACGGGTGCTGTGCACACTGGGCAGCGATGACAAAGGCGCCCGGGCATGTGGGTTAGGGGCAGAAGTCGCGATCAACTATAAGACCGGCGATTGGGCGGCGGCGGTCAAGGAGGCTACCGGCGGCCGCGGTGCGGATGTGATCCTCGATTTTGTCGGCGCGCCCTACCTAGAGCAGAACCTTCAGGCTGCCACCCCGCGCGGGCGGATCGTCTTCATCGGCACCATGGGCGGGCCGTCCGGCCAGATCAATCTGGGTGTATTGATGAGCAAGCGGCTGCAACTGTTTGGTACCGTGCTGCGCGCCCGGCCCTTGGAGGAGAAGGCGACGCTCACGCAGGCCTTCATCCGCCACGCCATGCCGCTGTTCCGCTCCGGCGCGCTGCGGCCCGTCGTGGACCGGGTTTTCGACATCAGCGAGGCGCCGGACGCTCACCGCTACATGGAGGCCAACCGCAACTTCGGCAAGATCGTCCTGCGCATCCCGTGACGCAGCACAGCGAAAGGCACCACGTCATGGACCCGCACGCAGCGATCCGCGCTCTGCTCACCGAGCAGGCACGCACCGTCTACGGACCCGAACGCGCCGCCGCACTCACCGCCACGCTGGACCGGCTGGCGGCTGCCTTCGCCAGGGTGGCCGCGTTCCCCGTCGCGTTGAGCAACGATCCGTTTCCCACCAGCCCGCGTGTGGAGGAACAGCCGGCATGACCGCCCTGCATCGCCTCACCGCCACAGACGCCGCACGCAGGATTGCCAGTGGGGAACTGTCGCCGCGGTCACTCGTGGATGCCTGTCTCGACCGCATACACGCGCATGAACCAGTGGTGCATGCTTGGGCATACCTGGATACGGACGGCGCACGGGAGCAGGCGTTGACCCTCGGTGACGAGGCGGCGCGGGGACACATCCGCGGGCCGCTGCATGGGATACCCATCGGGGTAAAGGACATCTTCCATGTTGCGGGGATGCCGACGCGCGCTGGCTCGCGCTGGTTCTCTGAGGCGCCGGCCGCAGACGCCACCAGTGTCGCTCGACTGCGCGCTGCCGGGGCGATCATCATTGGCAAGACGCACACGACCGAGTTTGCGCTAATGGACCCCTCACCAGCGCGCAACCCCTGGAACCCGGCACACACCCCCGGTGGCTCCTCGTCGGGCTCGGCCGCCGCCGTGGGGGCCGGGATGGTTCCAGCCGCGCTCGGCTCCCAGACAGCGGGCTCCGTGCTGCGGCCGGCGGCCTTCTGTGGCGTGGTCGGATACAAGCCAACCTGGGGGCGCATCAGCCGCGCCGGCGTGCTTCCGCTCGCCTGGTCGCTGGACCACGTTGGGACACTCACCCGCTCCGTCGAGGATGCGGCACTGCTGCTATCCGTGATGGCTGGGCCGGACCCGCGCGACCCGACCGCCGCGGCCGTTGCGCTGTCCGCGTCGCGGCTTCAGGCCGGGCCGGCCCGGCTACTCGTATGCGAGGTCTACCCTGAACGGTTGGAGGAGTCAGCACGCGGGGCGCTCCACAGCGCGGCGGCACAGCTGCGCGATGCGGGCGCCGCCGTGGAGCCGCTGCAACTGCCGCCCGAGGTGAACGCTATCCTCGACGCACAGCAGGTGATTATGTCCAGCGAGATCGCCGCTGTCCATGCGGATGGGCTGCGCTTGCACGCGGAGCAGTACGGCCCGCGGCTGCGCGCTACCGCAGAGAGCGGCGCACTCATCCCTGCTTCTCTCTACCTGCGCGCGCAGCAGATGCGGGCTGCCATCCGTGCGGCGGTGCTGCCGTCGTTCGCCGGCGGCGCACTGTTTCTCGTTCCCAGCGCCGCCGGGCCGGCTCCCGAGGGCTTAGAGTCCACCGGCGACCCATCCTTCAACACTCCTTGGAGCTTGCTCGGCTTCCCCGCCATCAGCCTTCTCGCAGGACGAGACAGCAATGGCCTGCCGCTGGCCGTCCAGCTTGTGGCCGCGCCGTGGCAGGAGGCGCGCCTGCTACAAGCGGCGGCGTGGTGCGAGCAGGTTCTTGGCCGCGCAGACGTGGCTGAATCGCCCGCGTGACATCGATGCTCGGGGAAGGGTACGTATGGTCGAGAGCGGCCGGATAGCCGGAGACCGTTCGCATGCCACGACCACGCTCCTCACCGCCGCAGGGTGCGACCGGTTCACGAGGCCCTGCCACACTCGGAACCTGGCTCACCCCAACGGCGGTCCGGTGCTATCCTCCCTTCGTCAATCCCGGCGGAGGTGGCAGTGATGGCGGACATCGAGCGGGCAGAGCTGATCTTCACCGGCGGCAAGGTGCACACGGTCAACCAGCAGAACGACGTCGCCGAGGCAGTGGCAGTGGGCGGCGGGCGCATTCTCGCTGCCGGGAGCAATGCCGAGATTCGGGCGTACGCGGGACCTGGTACGCGCGTGGTGGAGCTCGCGGGTCGCGCGCTGCTGCCCGGCTTCACGGATGCTCACGCTCACTTTCCCGGCGTGGGCTCGGCGATGGCCGCCATCGACTGCAAGGCGCCGGGGATGCAGTCCATCTCCGCGTTGCAGGAAGCCGTCCGCCAGCGCGCGGCCGGCCAGCCGCCGGGGACGTGGATCCGTGGCCGCGGCTATGACCAGTCGCGCCTGGCCGAGCAGCGCCACCCCAATCGCGATGACTGGGACGCGGTCGCACCTCACCATCCCGTGATCTTCACCCGTACCTGCGGCCATATCTCCTCGATCAACTCCGGCGCGATGAAGCTGGCCGGTATCACCGACGTGACGCCGGACCCGGAGGGCGGGCGCTTCGACCGAGACGGAGGCCGCAACCTGGGTGTCCTGTATGAGACAGCGCAAATCCCCCTGCGCGCCGTGGCTGACATGACACGCGAGGAGTACCGGGAGGCGCTGCTGCGCGCCAACGATGCCTATCTGGCCGCCGGCGGCACGAGCGTGCACGATGCCGGCGGGCTGGTGGGTCCGCCGTTCCAGCCCTGTCAGGACCTGGTAAACGAAGGCAAGATCCAGGTGCGGCTGTACGCCTTCACCACCGTCAACAGCTTTACCAGCCCGATCATCGGCCTGCTCAACACCGGCCTGCACACCGGCTTCGGCGATACGCGGCTACAACTAGGCGCTTTCAAGATCATCACGGACGGCTCCTCCTCCGGTCCCACGGCTGCCACGCGCGAGCCATACACCTCCAACTCCGATGACTTCGGCATCGCCTATTGGAGCCAGGACCAGCTTGATGAGCTGATTGGCCGGGCGCACCGTGCCGGTTTTCAATGCACCGTCCACGCCGTGGGCGACAAGGCCATCGAACAGACGCTCAACGCCATGGCCCGCGCCCAGCGTGAACATCCACGTGCGGGCATCCGGCACCGCATCGAGCACTGCGGCATCACGCCGCCGGACTTGCAGCAGCGCGTGCGGGCGCAAGGCATCGTCCCGGCGATGCAGCCCGCCTTCTTCTGGGAGTTCGGAGATGGCTACATCCGCAACTACGGCCGTCACCGGGCCGATGTGATGTTTCCCGTCAAGTCACTCTCTGAGATGGGCGTGATCGTCGCGGGTAGCTCGGATGCGCCGGTGACGCACTATGCGCCGCTGTTCGGCATCGAGCAGGCCATGACTCGCCGCACGATGGACGGCGACATCTGCGGCCCGGATGAACGCGTCGATCTCACCACCGCCATCCGCCTGCACACCATCAACGGCGCCTATGCCTCGTTTGAAGAGCAGATCAAGGGCAGCATCGAGCCGGGCAAGCTCGCTGACCTGGTGCTCCTGGGTGAAGACATCGCCCGCGTCCCGGCCGAGCAGGTCCGCCATATCCCCATCCGGATGACGGTCGTCGGCGGTGAAGTGGCGTACGAAGCCTGAGCCACTCGCGCATGAACACGCGCCGCCTGCGCATCGCGCGCAAAGCGATACCGGTCAGCGCGGGCGGAGGATGTTGACGTCCCACCAGGCGCCGGCGGAGGCGAGCACCTCCCGCACCTGCCAGCCGGCGCGCAACTTCCAGTCATAACTGCGGGTGGTGGTGGCGACGCCGGTAACCGTTACGCCCAGCCGGTCGCACAGGTACAGCGCGCGCGGTAGATGAAAGTCTTGCGTCACGAGCACCGCCCGTTCTACGCCGTACACTGCACGCGCGCGATGGCACGACAGGTAGGTACGAACGCCGTCCCGATCCAGCAGCAGCGCGCTGTCTGGTACGCCGAGTGCCAGGGCTACCGCCCGCATCGCCCCGGGCTCGTCATGGCCCGCCGCCTGCCCATCTCCCGTCAACAGCAGGCGTGACACCTGCCCTTGCCGGTACAACCCGGCCGCTGTCGCTACCCGGTCGTACAGCACGGGTGTGGCGCTGCCGTCTGGCCGGATACCCGCGCCGAAGACGATAGCCACCGGAGCCTGCGGCGCCGTCGACGTCTGGTAGATGTCGCCGCGGTAGGCCGCAACGAAGAACAACCGGGGCAGTGCCACCAGCGCTGCCAGCACCGCGAGGGCGCCCAGCACCAGCCAGCGCCGGCGGACCAGCCGGCGGCCTGGGGCGGCCCTTGGGGCCGGTCGGCTGCGGGTACGGGGCAACAACTGCAACATCGCTGACGCCCGGTCACGGCGTGCATGCCGTGATGCCGGCATCACCAGTGTAGCAGCGCGGCACCGGCGCCACTGGCATCCACCCACCGGCCGGAAGTGTCAGCAAGAAATGAGTGCTCCATAACATGCCGCCGTGCTCGTTCGCCGCATCATGGCTGCCATCGGGTGCCGTCGATTCCGGGCGGGGCGGTTCGGCTGCGAAGGAGGCGCATCATGCATCAGTTGGGCATCCTGTTCGACATCGACGCGCTGGGTGGCGGCTTCTATGGCCCGGCGGCATATCGCATCTTCTTCGCCGCGGTCGACAGCCGCACCATCCCCGGCGCACTGCTGCGCGACGGCGACACCAACGCCACCTTGCGCGGCCGTGAACGCCATTACTGTATCGCGGTGGCCAGCGCCAGCCAGGACCACATCGAACACGTCCGTAAGGTCATGTCGGCCTGCGAGGCAGACGGCCTGCTCCCGCTCGCGCAGCGCTTTCTCGAAACCGCCGCGGTGGCCGGGGAGCCGCTGGTGCTCGCCGGGCCGGTCAACGCCGCCGGGGAGTTCCTGGCGGAGGGATTCCCCCAGCACGCCTGGCAGGAGACCCGAGCACAGCATACGCAACCAGCTGCCGCGGCACTGCCCGCCGCTGAAACCAGGCCGGCCGCTGCCCCGAGCGCGGCCAGCGGCGAGCCGGCCACTGTTTCTTACCGCGATACCGCCCTGCTCGCCACGCCTCAGGGGGACCGTGACCCGGTAGCGCTGCTACAGCGCGGCGACCACGTGACGGTGCTCAGCCGGGAAGGTGATCTGGCACGCGTGCAGACAGCCACAGGGCTGGAGGGCTGGGTCGCCCAGATCGCGCTGCGCAGCGCGCAACCCACCAGCGCGGGCATGGTGTCACCATCGCCGGTTTCGCCTTCGGTCGTTGTCCTTCAGCCGGCAGCGCCACAACCGGTACGCTACCGGGACCTACCGGCGCCTCACTGTGACCGCTCGCGTGAGCTTGCAGCTGCGCTGAGTGGTGTGCTGCAGACGCTGATGGCGGTGCAGGGCGGCTATCTCGGTGCGCTGGGCGTGATGTTCCTGGCAGCGATCATGCTGAGCGAGGGACTGTGGCAGCTTGGGGCCATCGTGTACGCGGGACTCTCGCTAGCGGCTCTCGTCATCTTAGTTGTGGTCGTGGTGCGCATGTGCCTGTGGATCTACCGCACGGTCCACGCCACGCGCGAACTGGGTGTACGCCCACTCATGACGCCACCCGCGCTAGCCGTGCTGCTCTGTTTTGTACCGCTGGTGAACATCTTCTGGTTTTACGCCGTGCTCGGGCTATTCTGGAGCGCAACCGATTTGAGCTTTGTGCGCTCGGATGCACGACGGGATCGCTTCACCATGCGCATTCCGGGTGTGTTCGGTCTGAACGTGCTCGGCACTGCATTGTCTCTCCTCGGTTTGGTGGCGCTCGGCGCAGCCGGTGACGCGGGCGGGCTCGTGGCCGGTGTTTTCCTGACGGGCATCGCGGTGATCGCCAGCCTTGGCGCGATTGCGGTGCTGCGGTCCATCATCGAGGACATCTCGTACCGGCTGTACCAGCAGCACGACACCCTGCGGCGGCTCCCGGCAGAGCCACCGGCCCAATCGCCCGCGGCGTATGCGGTCACGGCAAGCGGAGCGTGATCCAAGGCCCGCTGACCCGGCCGCCGGCGAACTTCTCACCACCGGCGGCCGGGTTGTTCATCATGGCGGTTGCCTGCGCTATGCTGCGCCAACCCGCTACCAGGACATACGCCGTAGGAGACAGCCATATGCCCCGCCCTCAACATCTGCCCCTGGCGATTGTGGTCCTGATGTTCACCCTCGCAGTGATGGCCGCGAAACCCCACTCCGTGCAGGCGCAGCGCCCGCCCGATTCGCGGCCGCTGTCGCCGCCTTCGGCGGCACGCGGCACACCGCCAGGACGAATGACGTCGTTCACGGTGAGTGGCAGCAGCATTACAGCGATGGCTGTCTACGAGACCGGCAATGTGCTGTATGTGGCCGATGACGCCGACGGCACGATCAAGGCATATGACGGCGCCACCAACGTGCTGCTGGGCACCATCACCGGCGCCGGCGGCGGCATATCGGCGCTGGTGATCAACGAGGCACACGGCAAACTCTATGCCGCATCCGAGGCGACGCGGCAGATTACCGTGATCAACGCCGCCACCCGCGCCGTCCTCGGCACCATCGATCCGCGCTTCGGCTCGACTAGCGCCGCCTACTTCCAGATGGAGCCGGACTCCAGCCGCGGCAAGATCTGGGTACGGGCCACAGACCGCGTCTCGGTGATTGATGTCGCCACCGACGGCATCACGCGTGTGCTGGGCGCCAGTTGCCTGTGCCCGTACAACAGCATGGCGCACAACCCGGTCACCAACGAGCTGTACGTGCCGGAGTACGTCACCGACCGGCTGACGATTGTCAACGGCAACGATCTGTCGGTAACGGTGTTCGACGTGGCGGCAGCCGGCGGCGACGGGCCGACCACCGTCGAAGCCAGCTCCGTCAACAACAAGGTGTACCTGTCGGTCCGGTTCATCCCGTCGCAGGCAAACGCCGCGGGCATCCTCGTGCTGGACCGGACCACCGGCGGTGTCCAGTTCGTCACTGCCCCGCCTGCGGCGAATCGCGGGCAGCGCGAGACCGGCGGGCAGCCGGAGCAAGAGCTGACCATCATCTGCATCCCGGGTCCATGCCCGAGCGGCGGTCCGCCGATGCCGGATATCGCGTATAACCCGCTGTCGAACCGGCTTTACCATGACGCCTTCTACGATATGCCGGTCGACATCCTGGCCGGAGCCACAAGCCAGCGCACACCGGTTCACACCAACGCACTTACCTGGGAACTCGGTGTCCGGCAGAGCACGGATCATCTCTACCAGGTCGATCTTGACGCCACCGCGATCATCGATGGCGCCACCGGGCAAGTACTGGCGCTGGTACCCACCGGTCTCAATCCCGGTGGCGGCGTCTTCAGCCCGAATCTGGCAATCAATCAAAGCACGGGCAAGGTCTACGTCCTCAACGACGACCATAATGGCATCATCACCGTGTTCGACGACGCCTCATTCAGCCCGCCCGCTCCTGAGCCGGGCTGCGGCTGGTCGCCGTCTTTCAACGTAACCTACGCCTGCACCACCGCCGCGGCCTACGAGATCGACCACTACCGCTTCAGCGCCAGCGCCGGTGATGTGATCGAGATGCGCCTGTCGGATGACTGGGAAGGCACACTGCTCGCACCGAACGGCGATGGCGCATGCTCGTTCCCGGGTGTCAACTTCGGTATTACCACGGTCTGCACCGTGACGGAGACCGGCGAGTTCACCTTCGCGGTGTGGGCGGACGGCGGCGTTAACCTCATCTCGCCTGCCACCGGCGCGTATCACTTCCATCTCCAGCGGCTTAACAGTCCGGTAGGATGCGGGTCGATCAGCGTCGGTGGAGGCGCGGTGGCAGGGAATCTCACCACGGCTGTGGACGCGCACTGCTACACGTTCAGTGCCACGAGCGGTGAGCAGATCCTCGTCACCTCGACCGGCAGCAGTGACTACCCGGAGGTGCGGCGGCCGAATGGCACAAAGCTGTGCGGGCCATCATTCCTGGCGTTCGGCTGTGTGATTGACGTGAGCGGGACGCACACCCTGGTCATGCAGGGCTTCTTGGGCGGAACCGGCAGCTACACCGTCACGTTGGGCCGGCCGCCGGAGCTGTCGCTGACGAAGACGCACACCGGCACCTTCTATCGCGGCCAGACCGGCACCTACACGCTGACGGTCACCAACAACGGCCAGGCAGCGACAATCAGCACGATCAACATCTCAGACACCTTGCCCGCGGGCATGACGTACGTATCAAGCGCGGGGGCCAGCTGGAGCTGCGGGCCGATCTTCGACACGGTGAGCTGCACCCGCATGAGTCCCGCGCTGGCGCCGGGGGAGTCGACGGTGGTTTCCATCACCGTCAATATCGGCGCGGGCACTGCCTCTAGTGTCACCAACACGGCCACCGTGACGACCTCCGGCGATCCGATCACGGCCAACAACACCGCAAACGATCCCACGTTGGTGGCCAACGCGCCGGCCGCACCGGCCACGCCCGCCAACCTGCGCACCGGCTCCGTCACAGCCACGGACGTGCCGCTGTTGTGGGACAACGTCACGGACGAGACCTCGATCCAGATCGTCTGGACGCCGAGCAGCCCGATTGCCTATACAACGGTCAACCTCGGCGCAGATGTGACGGCCTGGACGCACACACCGGTGACCGCGGGGACGATGTACTTCTACCATGTCCGGGCCTGCAACGCCGTCGGGTGCTCCGGTTGGTCGGCGGGCCTGGCGGTGACACCGGGCGTGGCTCCCGCCACACCCAGCAACCTTCGCGCGGGGACGCCGGTCAATGGTGGCGCGGTGCCGATCCTGTGGAATGACAACGCCACCGGAGAAAGCGCCTACCAGGTGCTGTGGACGGTCAGCAGCCCGATCAGCTACCAGACCGCCGATCTGGCCGCCAATAGCCAGAGCTGGAACCACGCCGGCGCTCAGCCAGGACTGACGTACTTCTACCACGTCCGCGCCTGCGCCGGTGCGCTGTGCTCTCCGTGGAGCCCGGGGCTGGTGGTCACGAACGCTGCGCCACCGGCTGCGCCCGGCAACCTGCGCTCGACGGCGACCACCGCTACCAGTATCGACATCGCCTGGGATGACAACAGCAGCACCGAAACGGCGATGCAGGTGGCCTATACCAAGAGCAGCCCGGTGGCGTACGCTTTTCAGTCACTGGCGGCGGGTACGACCACCTGGGCGCATACACCCACTGAGAGCGGCGCAACGTACTACTACCACGTCCGCGCCTGCATCGGGACCGCCTGTTCGCCGTGGTCTGGTGGCATCGCGGTGACCAGCGCACCGGCCCCTGCCACGCCCATCAACTTCCGGGCCGGGACGATCACCGCGGGCAGCATCCAGGTACTGTGGGACGACGGCTCAGGTGAGACCAGCTACCAGATTGCCCGTACGCCCGCCAGCCCGATTGGCTACCTGTTCGAGACGGTTGGCGCTGACGCCACCAGCACCAGCTACAATGGGCTGACGGCCGCCACGACGTACTACTTCCACATCCGCGCCTGTGCCGGGGTGACCTGTTCGGCGTGGTCCGCCCCGCTGATCTTGGCTACCAGCGGTGCCCGTTCTGCCGCCACCGCGGCTGGGCGTGCTCCCGCCGCCCCCACCGGGGTCGTGCCATCGCCGGTGCGGGAGGCGGAGACGGGCGCGCTGGCAACGCCACCCAGCAACGCGCCTATCCCATCGTTCAGGGACAGCTTGACACCACCGCCACCGCCCGCCGGTATTGCTCCGCCCGGTGGCCGCAGCGCACGGGCAGCCGGGACAACGCCTAGCGCCGTCATCCCGCCGCCGCCGGCCGGCCTGCCACGGCCGGTGAGGTAAGCACGACGGCCGCTGGACGTTCGTATTGAGGGAGCCACTGGGGAACCGGTGGCTCCCCTTCTCGCGGGCAGAAATGGATCGGCTACAATGCCGCTACTCTCTTGGGCAGGGGGCGGCGCATGGAATTCGAGCTGGATGAAACGCACCGGCTGCTGCGTGACACCGCCGGCGCGTGGGCCGAGCGCGAGGTCGACCCGCTGGCAGCTGCGATTGACCGCAGCGATGAGTTTCCCATGCACCTCTGGCCGGCGATGGGAGAACTTGGCCTGCTTGGTGTCACGGTGCCACCCGAGTACGGCGGCGCCGGATTCGACACACTCGCCGGAGTGCTGATCATCGAGCAGATCGCTCGGTTCTCCGGCTCGGTGGCGCTTTCCTATGGCGCCCATGCCAACCTGTGCGTCAACAACCTTCACCGCAACGGGACGGAGGAGCAGCGCCGCCACTACTTGCCGCCGTTGTGCGCCGGGACGCACGTCGGCGCGCTGGCGATGACCGAGCCGGAGGCGGGTTCTGACGCCGTCGGCGGCATGCGCATGACGGCTGTGCGCGACGGCGACGACTTTGTGCTCAACGGCACGAAGATGTTCATCACCAATGGTCCAATTGCCGACACGCTCGTGCTGTACGCCAAGACCACACCGGAGCAGCGCCAGCATGGCATTACGGCCTTCATCATCGAGAAGGGTATGGCCGGCTTCACGGTTTCGCGCAAGCTCGATAAGTGGGGCCATCGTGGCTCGCCAACCGGTGAACTTGTCCTCGAGGATGTGCGCGTCCCGGCCGCCAACGTGTTAGGCGAGGTGAACAAGGGCGTAGCCGTGATGATGTCCGGCCTGGACAGCGAACGCGCATTCCTGGCTGGCGAGTCGCTGGGGTTGGCCGGTCGGGCGCTGGAGCTGTCCATCAGCTATGCCCGAGAACGGCAGCAGTTTGGCCAGCCCATCGGCAACTTCCAGCTCATCCAGGGGAAACTAGCCGGCATGTACGTCCAGGTAGAGTCGGCGCGCTGGTTGGTGTACCGCACCGCCGCCGCGGCCGCTGCCGCCGCTCGTGACGGCCGCCGCTTCGGAAAGGAGGCCGCCGCCGCCATCATGTACGCCGCCGAGGTCTCTACCCGTGTGGCGCTGGACGCGATGCAGATCCACGGCGGCTACGGCTACCTGAACGATTCGCCGATTGGCCGGATCGTGCGCGACGCCAAGTTGCTGGAAATCGGAGCGGGTACCACCGAGATCCGCAAGACGATTATCGCCCGCGAGCTACTGGGGTTGCGGTGACCGGCTGGGAATATGACGCGTGACGCCTTGGCACCGTTGATGCGACCGGCTATCATCACGCCATCAACCCGGCGCCTCACTCACTCCCCTCCCAGCCGGCACAAGGACGGAGCATGATCGTCTGCAGCGCGTGCCATGCACCGGCGGCTGAGGGTGAGCACTTCTGCAGACACTGCGGAGCGGCGATTTCAGTCACGAGGACATGCGGCAGTTGCGGGGTCGCGCTCCATCCCGGACAGCACTTCTGCAACGCCTGTGGCGCCCCGACGCCGGACGGCGCCCCACCACCTTCGGCGCCGGTTGCCGCACCCATCGGACCGGCCGGGCAGCGACCGCCCGGAACTCCCCGGCCGCTCATGCAGGCCATTGCCACCGACAGCACCGGCATCTTGCCACTCGTGGCAGTAGCGATACTGTGCGGGGCGGCTGCGCTGCTCGGCTGGCTACCGCTGAGCCTGCCATCGCGCGTCATTCATGACATTGTTGATGTCGGCAACTGCACGTCAAAGCAACCGGGCACCCGCGACATGTACCTATGCTCTGCCCGCGTTGGCGCGATGACGATGGCTGGGCCAATCGTCACCATCGGCGTCTTGTTTTTGCTGCGCGCGCCGATCACACGGGGCGCACAGCGACTCACGGACCGAACGCCAGCTAACGCGCGCTTCCTGGTGGCGCCGGCCGTGGCCACGCTGTTGTTTACGATCCCCTGGGCGGGCGCCCACTACAAGACCTCGGGCCAGAGTGGCATCTTGCCCCAAACGGTGTTCCCGGCGGTCGTTGGTCTGTTCACCTTCGCGGTGACGCGTTGGGGACCCGCACTGCAACGCCGGTTGCTGCGCTTTTTTGACGCGCGCGACCGAGTGCCAGGTCTTCTCCGGCTGATGGCAGCGACAGTCTTGCCGGCGCTGGTGGCGTTGGTGATCACCAACGAGGATCGCGTGTCCGATTCGGCGATGAAGGAGCAATTCGTGGTGCTGCTGGCGCTGCTGACCGGCTACCTGGCGCTGGCGCCACGTAGCGGCACCCTGGCCGGCGGTGCACGGGCGCTGCTCGGCCGCCGCCCCCCCACGACAAGCCCGTGAGCAACGAGGAGTCTCTATGTCCCGCGGTGCTGGTTCCCGTCACCGAGCACCCGGCGGCCCGCACGGCATCGAGGTTGCATTCGGTGTGTTGCTGGCATCGACCTCAGGCGCGGCGATCATGGCGCACACCTTCGGGCCGGTACCGCTACGGTATTTGGCGCCGTTCGTGGTGATGCCCTCGGCCGGTGTGCTGATGGGTGCGGTGCTGCTGGGACGGCGCAACTATGCCGGGCTGCACCTGATCGCCGGTAGGCTGATGCAAGGAGCGCTGTGGGGGCTGATCGCCACGGCCGTCTATGACCTGGTGCGTCCGCTGTTGCTGCTGGCGCTGCAATTGGAGTTCGACCCGTTCCGCGCCATCCGCGTCTTCGGCTCACTGATCACCAACCGCCCGGAGCGCGATGGCATCGCCCAGGCGGCCGGCTGGAGCTACCACTTCTGGAATGGCATCAGCTTCGGCATGATGTACGCGCTGGTCCGGCCGCGTGGCGGCGTGTGGACAGGGCTGGTCTGGGGACTCACCCTAGAAGGGCTGATGATGGCAACGTACCCGTCGTTCCTGCGGCTTCGGCTGGATAACCCCGGCTTCCTGGTGACATCAATCGCCGGCCACGGTCTGTGGGGATTGGTGTTGGGATACGGCTTGCAGCGGTGGGGCCATGAGCGCTAGTCGAGCAATCCTAGCCGTGACAGCCGCGCTGGCGATATCCGTGAGCGTGGTCGCTGCCGGTGTGGCGCCGGTCCGCGCCGACAACTGCTCCAGCCCTGCTGACTGCGAGCAGACGGCCGGTTACACCACGGCGATCGCGGTGGCCGGCGGCGCGATTGCCGTCGGCGCCGCGGTGATCGCCGGGCAACTGGCGGGTGCAATCGGCGCGGCCACCGCAGCCACCGGGGCGCCGGGCACGGACGGGCGCACCAGTGGCGAGGTTGGGCAGGTTGGCCCAGAGCCGCATGACGTGCCCACCACGACGGAAACGATAGTGGTGAGCGGCTCAGGCGCAATTGAGGAATTGGTGAGCGCGGGTGTGCCCCCGATCACGGACGCTTCCGGCAACGTCATCCGCGACCCCAACGGCAATCCCTACCTACAGCCGCCCGCAAACCTGCCAGTCAACGGCGGTTACAGCACGACGACGATCGTTGATCCGGTGTCCGGCGCACCCATTACGGTCATTGACCCGAACGGCGCTGCGGTCATTAAGGAAGTGCAGGTGCCTGCCATCGCCGGCACGACCGCCGCGATCTACAGCGGCAATGCCGCGATCAACATCTTGGAGCAGGCCGGGCTGGTGCGCACCGTCCGCGGCCCAGATGGCACAACCACGATCCGTCCCACGGACAACATGGAGGGATTGCAGAGCGGCTCGGCGACGGTTCGGGTGAGCGAGGCGACGGACCCAGCCGGGCGCGTGGTCGAGGTGCAGGATGCATTGATCCGCTCGGTATCTGGCGTGGCACTGACCACGGACGCGAACGGCAACATCACCAGCGCAACCGTCGTGGCCAACCAGACGCCGCCGGGGAATTCGCGCGGGCAGCCGGGCCAGTGGGATAACGTTGATACGCCACGTCCCGGCATGCAGGTCCAGGGCGATCCCGCCTTCGTCAACCAGGTCCGGAACGATCTCAATACGCTGGCAAACGGGCGTACCGGTCAGAACCTGCTCAACCAGCTGCAGGCCAGCGGCCAGCAGACCTTCATCCGCCAGGTCAATCCGGGAGAGGGCAATTCCGCTTCGTACCATCGCCCAGCCGATGGCCGGCCGCGGCCGGATGGCACGAACGGCCCCGGGACTGCCGTGACCGTTGGCTACGACAACACCCGCAACCAGATCTACGACGGAAGCCAGCCCTGGCACAACCGGCCACCGGCGGTTGGACTCGGGCACGAACTGATTCATGTCCTGCATGGCCAGACCGGCACCCGCACACCTGGCCGGATGCAGGACCCCGGCAACCCGGGCACACCGGCAGCGCCGAACATGATCCCGGGCGAGGATGCCGCTACCGTGGGTCTCGGTCCGTTCGCCGGCAATGCTATTACCGAGAACAACATCCGCGCCGAACAGGGCCTGCCGCCGCGGCCGCAGTACTGATACAAGCAGGTGCTTTCGATGGCTGCCCCCGTTGTACCGGTAGACCTGAGCTGCTGGATCGCCGCACAGTCCGCCGGCACGCTGACCGTCGCGTACCGGGTGACCAACCGTCTGCCGTCTTCGATCTACCTCTTCAACCAGCTGTATCGGGCCAGGCATCCTGACAGCACGTACCTGGTAGACCCAGAATTGGTGTACGTCGAGCTGGCCCAATCCGGTGTCCATCTCTACAAATGGATCCCACCCATTCCAGAAGATGTTTCGGTTGAGGAGGCGATCATCCCGGTGACCACCCTGGTGCGGGCCGGTGAGACGTTTGAGGAAGCCATCACCCTGCCTGTGCCGGTATCCAGACTCGACCCCTACCGGCCACGGCGCGGTTCGCCCGGAGGGCTGCAGCCGGTGACCTTCGGCTGGCTGGACGTCACTATTGGCTACCTGCCCGTCAGCGAGATCGGCAGCCGCGAGCCGCATCGGGTCCGGACGTCGCTTGGCGATGCCATCTGGGTACATGCACTGGCCTCGGCCCAGACCGTGTTGCGCAGCGCCCCGATCACCACGCCGGTACCGGTGATCCCCGATCAACTGCCGCCGCCACCCCGCCACCGCTGCCCGCGCTGCGGAGCGACCAACATCGGCTATCAGCAAACATGCCTGCGCTGCTCGGCGCCATTGATGGCTACCGTCGCGCCTCAACCTCCACCACTGCCGCCCGCCGTACGGCACTGCGTTCGCTGCGGCGCTGCAATCTCCCCCGCTGCCCGATTCTGCGGCCGCTGCGGGGCCTCACAGTAACCGTCATCAGTTACCTACCCTGCGGTACCATGGGCAACGCCGGTGCGGGTGTTTCACCGGATACCGTTGGCGAGGCGCCCCCATGGAAATGCTGCCCGATCCGCGCGATATCCCGCGTATCCGCTCGCAACTTGATACCAACGCCCCGGAATTCTCCGAGAACGCGGCAGCGATGCGCGGGCTGGTAGAGGAGTTGCAGGAGCGGCTGGCACTGGTCCGGGCGGGTGGCGGTGCGGAGCCGATGCGCCGTCACCGGGCGCGGGGCAAGCTGCCCGCCCGTGAGCGCATTGATCGGCTCATTGACCCCGGCACGCCCTTCCTGGAGTTTTCCGCCCTAGCAGCATGGGAGATGTACGACGGTGACGCCCCCGCCGCCGGTATCGTCACCGGCATCGGCCGGATCAGCGGGCAGGAATGCGTCATCGTCGCCAACGACGCCACCGTCAAGGGCGGCACCTACTACCCCATAACGGTTAAGAAGCACCTGCGCGCCCAGGAGATCGCCGAGCAGAACCGCCTGCCGTGCATCTACCTGGTCGACTCCGGTGGCGCCTTCTTGCCGTTGCAGTCCGACGTGTTCCCGGACCGCGAGCACTTCGGCCGCATCTTCTACAACCAGGCCCAGATGTCGGCGCTGGGTATCCCGCAGGTAGCGGTAGTGATGGGGTCGTGTACCGCAGGCGGCGCCTATGTTCCCGCGATGAGCGACGAGACAGTAATCGTGCGTGGCACCGGCACGATCTTCTTGGGCGGGCCGCCGCTGGTGAAAGCAGCCACCGGCGAGGAGGTGACGGCTGAGGATCTGGGCGGCGGTGAGGTACACGCCACCGTCTCCGGCGTCGTCGACCACCTGGCGGAAAACGATGATCACGCGCTCGCCATCGCCCGTGGTATCGTCGCTAACTTGCACCGCCGGCGCCGTCCACCCTGGGTGATAGCCTCACCGGAGCCACCTGCCTATGACCCCGCCGAGTTGTACGGCGTGATTCCGGCGGACGCCCGCCGCAGCTACGACGTGCGCGAAGTGATCGCCCGGGTGGTGGATGGCTCGCGGCTGCACGAGTTTAAGCCGCTGTATGGCAGCACGCTGGTGTGCGGTTTCGCCCGGATCATGGGCTACCCGGCGGGCATCATTGCCAATAACGGCATTCTGTTCTCCGAAAGCGCGCTGAAGGGAACGCATTTCATCGAGCTGTGTGCACGGCGCAGGGTGCCGTTGATATTCCTGCAAAACATCACCGGCTTCATGGTGGGCCGGCAGTACGAGAATGCCGGCATCGCCAAGGATGGCGCCAAGATGGTGATGGCCGTGGCCAATGCCCAGGTGCCGAAGTTCACCGTAATCATCGGCGGTAGCTTTGGCGCCGGCAACTACGCGATGTGCGGTCGCGCCTACGGCCCGCGCCAGCTCTGGACATGGCCCAACACCCGTATCTCGGTGATGGGCGGCCAGCAGGCGGCCAGCGTGCTGCTCACCGTCCGGCTGGACAATCTGCGCGCACAAGGTCAGTCCATGCCGCCCCAGGAGCAGGCCGCGTTTATGGCGCCGACGCTTGCTGCGTATGAACGCGAGGGAAACCCGTACTTCGCAACCGCCCGCCTGTGGGATGACGGTATCATTGACCCAACGGATACCCGCATGGTTCTCGGCCTGGGACTGGCCGCCGCCACCCACGCACCCATTGCCGAGACGCGGTTTGGCGTCTTCCGAATGTAAAGGCGCGTTTTGCGGATACCTCTCACTGTTAGCAATGGAGCAAACCATGACCGCTGAACAACCCCCCATGGTGGCGGACATCATCCCCGGCATGCGCGTGGTCACTGCCGATGGCGTGGAACTGGGAGCGATCAAGGAGTCCGAGCCGGGCCGGTTCAAGCTCAATGCGCCCTTCCAGCCCGACTACTGGCTGGCTGCCGCCCTCGTTGCCGGCTGTGACGGTGACACACTCACCCTCTCCGTCGACCGCGAGCACCTGGCCGGGCACCGTCAGGAAGACCCGTAACGGCTAGAGTGACTCGGCATCCTCGCGTAGCCGGCCAAACGTGACCGCGATATCGCGCGCAGCACCGCCGGAGGGGAAGCGCAGCGGCACCGCCACCCGCGCCAGCCGCATGGACCGGCCGCCGGTGACCACGTCCGCCAGGTCCACGGTGCGGCCGGACGGCGCCAGCGCCTGCCAGCGCTCCGCCCGCATCGGGTAGACCAGCGCCGCGGTGACGCGCGGTGCGTCGAACGCGGCGGCATAGGCCAGCACCTGATGGACATCATGCCGGTGCTCTGCGCGCATCGCCTCGTCAGTCGCGCCATGTTCACCGTCCAGCGCCTCCATATGCGGCTTGTACTTGGCATCGAAGATGAAGACGGCATCACGCGTCTGAACTACCACATCCGGACGCAGGCTTGAAAGGCTGCCGGTCCATGGCCGCTGCCACCGAATCGGGATAGTGGTGGCATCGCGCCGGTCTGCGGTCAGTGTGCCGCCAAACCCAGCCGCCCACACGCCGGTAAGGTGCTCGACCCAGCGCTCGAACAGCTCATGCATCGTCAGCCGCCAGGCGAGCCCATCGCTGTCGTTACGCCCGGCAAGGCCCCGCTCGTCTACCAGCCAGCCCAGCGCCTCAACCCCTCCCGCCAGCGCCGCGCTGCTGAGGGCACGATCACGGAGCAGCTCGTTCAGCGCTGCATGGCTGGGCAGCCGCGCCACAACGTCAGTCAGCCCGCTAAGCAGCGCATCGACCTCATCGACGAGCGAGCGAGCGATACGATCGGCGCCCACCCATGGCAGCAGCGAGCGGCGCAGCTGCTCCAATCCCCAGCGCAGGTAGGCACGTAGATTGGCATCGGCGCCCAGGTCTGGAAAGCGGCAAGGGACGGCATGCGGGCGGCCGCGCGGCAACTGCTCCCGCGCATAACGGGCCCACAACACCGTACCGCGCGGGCGCGGGCGCGTCTCCTCAGCCATGCGAAAGCCGCGGGACACCTCCTGCAACAACGCCACAAACCGGCGGAGCACCGGGCCGGCCAGCACCCAAGGCGGAACCTCGCGCGCGCTGCCCGGCACGAGCGGAAATGCCAGCAGCTGCGGCGCGGCTGCCCAGCCGATCGCGCTGAGCAACGCGCCGATGTCGTCCCAGCCGTAGCGTGGCCGCACAACGATGCCGCCGGCCACGCGGCCGGTGTGGGGTGCACGCAGTGGCACGGCGCCGGCGATCCCGCCGGCCCGCACGGTCGCACTGATTTCGCCGGGGCGTGTCACCAACTCGGCGGACAGGTCGAGCGCCTGAAACTGGGGCCGGTTGGCCCGTAGCAGATTGTCCGCATATGGCCCCCAGCTCAGGTCGCGGGCAGCGATGCCGAACTCCTCCGGCCGCAGCGCGGCAACGCCCCCGGAGTCAGCCAGCACCTTCAACACCGCGCGCGTGCGTGACCGGCCGGGGGTGGTGGCGCGGGTCCTAGCCATCGCTTGCCAGCATCCCTTCCAGCCAGTCGCTATACGCACGCAGCTCGCTCTCCAGCGCGCCCAACCGGCCCTCTACCAGGTACTCGCGCAGCAGCGGCAGCAGTTCGTAGCGCAGCCGGTCGCGCAGCTCGCTCTCGGAGCCGGCCAGGAAGTAGGCGTGACCGGGCAGCAGCGGCAGCGCATCCTCAGTCGCATACTGCACGAACAGATCAACCAGGCGTGAGAACGCCTCCACCGCCGTTCGCTGCCCGGTCGCCTCAACCACATCAAGATCCGGCCACACATCGACGAAGGCGAACCGCCGCCGCACGGCCAGATCCAGGATGGCAATGGAACGGTCGGCGCTGTTCATTGTCCCGAGCACGAACAGCCCGGGCGGCAGCGCAAGTGTCTGCGAGCCGTCATCGAGCGGTTGCGGCAACGTCACCGCCCGTGGCTCTCCGCGCGCGATCTCACGCGCCTCAAACAGGTAGATCGCTTCGCCCAGCACCCGGCCGAGATCTGCACGGTTAATCTCATCGATGTGCAGCAGGAAGTCACGAACCTGTGCTGCCCGTGCAGCCCGTACCAACCAGCCCGGAGCGACCCCGAAGCGCAGTTCGCGTGCCTCGACCTCGGGCGCAATGCCACCGATGAACGTCTCGTACGACACCGCGGGATGAAACTGCACGGTCTCGCCCAGGCCAGCGAATGCCGTACGCAGCACCTCCAGCGCCATCCGCGTCTTACCCGTTCCCGGCGGACCCTGCAGGATCACAAACCTCCGCGTACGCACCAGGCGAGCGACCTCGGCCGCGTCAAGCTTGGGAAACATCGCCGTTCGAAGGGCAGTGAGCAACGCGGGCACCTCGCTGCGGGCAGCGCCACTGGGCTGCCAGCGCCGTTCTTCCCCAAACAAGGTCAGGAAGCCGGCGACGATCGCGCGGGCGTGCGGGTCGCCTTCCCGCACCTCGGCAGCGGCATAGATCACCCGGCTGTCAATACCGTAGCGCCGGATGGCAGCGTCATACCGGTCCGGGGCCAGCCCATCGATTTGCGCCCACGCCTGGCGCATCGCCTCCGGGACCGGCTCGCTCTGGTTGGTCGGGTCGCGCTTGACCCAGATCGGCGAGCGGACCCCTTGCGCCCGCAGGTACCGCTGCAACGCCTGAAGGTAACGGGCATGGCCGGGCCGGCCCAGAATATCGGCATCCGGCCCCAGCCCGCGCGTGCCCACCACAAATGTCAGCAAGGACGCGCCTTCGCCCCGCGCCGGAAACCACACCAACGACATCCCGTCGTACGCGCCAGATGGAGGGCTGTCGGGCGGCAGGTAGCCGGCAAAGGGGACACCGGCTTCATGCGAGAGCGCTGCCACACGCAGTTCGGCCAGCACACGCGACCGGGCGTGATAGCGGCCGCCTTCACCGAAGATCCCCTCCAGTGCTGGCCGGTCGTCATCGCGCAACCTGCCGCGGGCGATCAAAGCGGTCAACCGGCTCAGCCCGTCTTCAGCCATCGGGCACTCCCTGCGGCCTTTCCCGCATGGTGCCGGCTAAGGACGGGCTGGGGCAAGCTGGGCTCAGTGCAACTCCCACACCATGCGCGTGGTGGCAAGCAGCGCCGCGATGCAGGCGGCCAGGTTGAGGACGGATAGCCACAACACCAGACGCAAGCCGGAAGCCTCTGCAGCCACTGCGGCACTGCCCGTGGTGCTGACACCGGCGCGCAGCCGGGGCGCCAGCACAAACCGCACTGCCAGTGTCAAGGCGAAGGTCGCCAGCACCGCGCCATGCTTCCAGAACAGCGCCAGGCCGTACGTCGTGTCCTTTAGCTGCTGGAGCGTGTTCCAGCCGCGCACCTCAGGCACTGTGCCAATGGGGTGATTCACCGTCTGGCGGACACCGGTGAGCAGGATCAAGATAATGAACAGCACGACCAGCGGCCGCGACCAAGTGATCATCCGTGCGCGTTGGTCCGTCTCCAGGCCGGGGGCGGCCGCGGCGAACACGTCAAACATCACCAGCCCGATCCACAGCGTCACCACCGGCACGTGAATCCACAGGGCAACCAGAGTCAGGTCCACATCCGCCTCCAATCGGGGCTTGGAGCGGCGCTGCCGGGTGGCGTCGCGCTATGAGGCTACGGTGAGTGTGCCGCGCTGGCCGCGGTCGGCGTGGCCGGGCAGCGAGCAGTAGATCTCGTAGGTGCCCGGCTCGCTGACCTTGAACTCCAACGTGCCGGTGGCATTGACGCTGATCTGGCCGGTACCGGCCAAGTCACCGCTGCCGGACTTGTTCTTGATTTTCCAGGTGTGGCGGCGTTCCGGACCGGCATTGGTCAGCGTCAGCGTTACCTGCTGACCTGCCTTGACGGTCACGTCTTTGGGTTCGAAGAAGTACTGGTCCCCCCGCTCGCCCGCCTTCACGGCTAGCGCCATCGGCTGCGCCGCCCCACCAGCGGCCGCCGGGGAGGTGGTAGCCGTGGCACCGGCCGCTGCCGTGCTGCTGCCTGTGGCCGCGGGAGGAGCCGTACTGGCCGCGGCAGCCGTGGTGGCCGCCGGTGTGCTCTGTGCCGTTTCCTTTGTGTCATCTCCGCCGCCACAGGCAGACAGCATTACTGCCAGCGCCGCGGCCATGCCGAGAACCAACCCCCTGTGCATCGATCCTCCATCGCCGGGCGCTTTCTGCGGTTCCCGGCTCCGAAGACGGTACGCTGCGCCGTACACCGCGGATTCAGCGCCCCGCCGGGAGGGGCCAGCGCTCGCACCAGCCTACCGCGCCGTGTACCCACCGTCGACGGTGAGCGCCGCGCCGGTCACGAACCGCGCTTCGTCCGATGCCAGGAACAGTACCAGCGCTGCTACGTCCTCTGGGCTGCCGAGGTGCGGAACCGGCTGCATTCGCTCCAGCCGTTCGCGCGCTACAGCCACGCCACCGGTGACCCGCTCCAGCAGGTCGGTATGAATCACGCCGGGGCAAACACAATTGACGCGGATGTTGCCGCGCGCGTAGTCCAGCGCTGCGGTCTTGGTGAGGGTGACGACGCCACCTTTGGCGGCGCTGTACGCGTTGCCGCCCAACCATCCCACCAACCCGGCAACCGAGGCGTTGTTGATGATGCTGCCGCCGCCACGGTCCAGCATTTCTGGAATGGCGTATTTCATCCCCAAGAACACCCCCTTCAGGTTCACCGCCAGGACCCGGTCGAAATTCTCTTCAGAGCTGTCTGCAAGGCGTCCCGACTCGCCCTCGATGCCGGCGTTGTTGAACAGCACGTCAAGTGCGCCATAGTGTTCGACTGCGCTTGTCACCATCGCCCGCACGTCACCGGCTCGGCTAACATCGGCCCTGATGAAGGTGGCGGTACCACCGGCCGCGGTGATCACGCCGGTCACCTCCTCCCCACGCGCGGCATCGATATCCGCGAGCAGCAGCCTGGCCCCCTCGGCGGCAAACCGCCGCGCTGTTGCCCGGCCCATGCCCGAAGCCGCCCCGGTAATCACCGCTACCTTGCGGTCCAGCCTCCCCATCCCAGCTCTCTCCTTTCCACGCGATGTGCCCGGCAAGGTAGGATACACGGGATGTACGGCTGACACCGGTTTGGAGGGCAGTTATGGAGTTGCCGCGCCCAACACTGCGCGATGTGCTACGCGCCCGGACGGTCGTGCGCCGCTACCTGGCACCCACGCCGTTGATCCGGTACCCGGCGCTGGACGAGCTGACCGGCACGGAAACGTACGTCAAGCATGAGAACCACCAGCCCTTTGGCGCCTTCAAGGTGCGTGGCGGCGTGTACCTGATGTCGTGCTTGCCCGAGGCTGAGCGCCGGCGCGGGGTGATCGCCGCCTCCACCGGCAACCACGGGCAGTCGGTCGCATACGCCGCACGGCTGTTCGATATCCCCGCAATCATCGGTGTGCCCGAGGGCGCGAACCCGCTCAAGGTGGCATCAATGCGTGCCCTCGGCGCTGAAGTGCTGTTTCACGGGCCGGACTTCGACGCGGCACGAGGCTTTGTCGAGGACCTGGCGGCAGAGCGAGGCTATCGCTACATCCACTCCGGCAATGAGCCGTTGCTTGTGGCGGGGGTGGGCACGCTGACACTGGAGATCCTGGAGGAACAGCCCGGGATCGATGCCATCATCGTCCCGGTGGGTGGTGGAAGCGGCGCGGCCGCAGCGGCGACCGTGGCCAAGGCCGTGGACCCGGCAATCCGCGTGATCGGCGTCCAGTCCGAAGGCGCGCCCGCTGCGTATCGCACCTGGAAGGCCGGCACGCCGGTCGAGACGCCCGCGATCCACACGTTTGCCGAGGGGCTGGCAACGCGCACGTCGTTTTCGTATCCGCAGGCCACCATGCGCGACCTGCTGGATGACTTCGTGCTCGTCAGTGACGCTGAGATCCGCGCTGCCATCCGTCACTACCTCACCCGGGCGCACACCCTGGCAGAAGGCGCCGGCGCCGCCCCTTTGGCAGCGGCGCTGCAGCTGCGTGCGCAGCTGGAAGGTAGGCGCCTGGCGCTGATCCTCAGTGGCGGCAACATCTCGGAAGAGCAACTGCGCTGGGTGCTCAGCGATGCGTGAGCCCGCCCGGCCCGATAGGGGGATGCCATGCTCACGTTGGTGATCAGCACGCCCGCACCAGCGCCGCCGGATAACGTGCGTGAGAACCGCCGCGCCTGGCAGAGCTGGGCAGCGGAACTGAAGCGGCAAGGGACCGTGGTGGATTGGTACTTGCGCGCCGGTCGGGGTGCGGTAGTGGTCTTCGAGGTGGCGGACAACGACGCGTTACACGCGCTGCTCACCCAATGGTTACGGTTCATCCCAGCGCAGCTGGACATCTACCCGCTGGTCAGCCCCGAAGCGCACGCGCGCGGTTTAGGGGAGTAGGCGCGACGAATTGCGGGTAAGAGGCCGCTCACATGGATGCCGTCCGCAAGGTCTCTGTAATACAGTGGTACGCGGCAGTCCAGCGACTGCACGGCACACAGGAGGAGAGACCCACCATGCGACACCGGCTACTGTTACCCCTGCTTGGTATCTTCGCGGCCTTCGCCATGGTCGCCGTCAGCGCGCAGGACGCGCGGGCGGACCGGCGTGACTTCACGCTGTATAACGAAAGCCCGCGGACGATCCTCCATGTCTACGTCTCGGCCTCGGATGAGAGCGCCTGGGGTGAGGATATCCTTGGCCGCGATGTGCTGCTCACCGGTGAGTCCGTCGATATCCTGTTCGACCGGTTTGACGGTGAGGGAGGCAAGTGCCTCTACGACATCAAAGTCGTCGATAGCGATGGCAACGAAGGCTACCTGTACCAGGTGGACCTGTGTTCCATCACATGGGTGTCGTTTAGCTAGCGCCAGCGCTCAGCGCGGTAACGGCGGCCTTGCGAATCACGCGCGAGGCCGCCTACGTGCGTCCGGTGACGGGGATCACGGCACGAGCACCAGTGCCCCCCGCACGTCACCAGCGCGCAGCCGGTCGAGCGCCTCCCCAGCGCGGGCGAGCGGCAACGGCTCCATCTCGGTGTGCACCGGCACGCGTGGCGCCAGCGCTAGGAACTCCTCACCGTCTCGCCGGGTGAGATTGGCGACAGAGCGCACCGTCCGCTCTCCCCAGAGAATCTGATACGGAAAGGCCGGGATGTCGCTCATGTGAATGCCGGCGCACACAACCACCCCTCCCTTCACCGTGGCGCGCAGCGCCGCCGGCACCAACGGCCCGGCCGGGGCGAAGATGATGGCGGCATCCAACAGCTCCGGCGGTGCGGCATCCGATGCTCCCGCCCAGATCGCGCCGAGATCCCGCGCGAACTGCTGGGCACGACCGTCACCTGGCCGGGTGAAGGCGAACACCTGCCGGCCCTGGAACCGGGCCACCTGCGCCACGATGTGCGCCGCCGCACCGAAGCCGTAAATCCCCAGCCGCTCCCCTTCGCCCGCCATCACCAGCGCGCGATAGCCGATCAGGCCGGCGCACAGCAGAGGCGCAGCCTCCACGTCGCCGGGACCGTCCGGGATGGGGAAACAGTACCGTGCATCGGCGACCGCGTACTCTGCGTAGCCGCCGTCGAAGTGATAGCCGGTGAACCGGGCGGCGTCACACAGGTTCTCCTTACCGGCAGCGCAATAGGAACAGCCGCCACAAGTCCAGCCCAGCCACGGCACACCGGCACGGGTACCGGCAGACAGCGAGGTCACCCCAGCGCCGGTCGCGACCACCTGGCCGACGATCTCGTGACCGAGCACCAGCGGAAGCTTTGGCTCCGGCAGGTCACCGTCGAGCACATGCAGATCGGTTCGGCAGACCCCGCAGGCCAGCACCCGCAGAAGCACTTGGCCTGGCCCTGGCTCGGGGATCGGGATGTCCGCCGCCCGCAGTGGTCGTGACGGTCCATCAAACAGCATGGCGCGCATGGCTCCAGTATGCGCGACCGTCCCACCGATGGGGAGACTCCACGCCCGTCATTCCGACAGCGCTATACTGACGTATCGTCACGATCGACAGGGCAGAGGAGCCCGAATGGCAAGCGTGGGGCGGCGTCTGATGACCATCGGTGAAGCGGCGGCAGCGCTGCGCCGGCGTGAGATTTCGTCCCTCGAACTGACCGAAGCGGCGCTGGCCCGCATCGCTGAACGGAACCCTCACCTCAACGCGTATATCACCGTCACCGCCGGCGCGGCCGTTGATGACGCCCGCCGCGCCGACGCTGAGTTGCGCGCCGGCGTGGACCGCGGACCGCTTCATGGCATCCCGCTCGGCGTCAAAGACCTGTACGACACCGCGGGCGTGCGGACCACCGCCGGGTCATCGTTCTTCGCCGAGCGAGTACCGGCTGCCGACGCGACGGCGGTGGCCCGGCTGCGGGCAGCCGGCATGGTGCTCACTGGCAAGCACAACACGCACGAGTTCGCCTACGGTACCACCACCATCAACCCTCACTACGGACCGGCACGCAATCCGCATGAGCCGTCACGCATTCCCGGCGGCTCCTCCGGCGGCTCGGCCGTGGCGGTGGCAGATGGCATGTGCTACGGCGCGCTCGGCACCGATACCGGCGGATCCATCCGCGGGCCGGCGGCGCTGTGTGGCATCGTTGGCCTCAAGCCGACGTTCGGGCGCGTCCCGCGGACCGGCATCGTGCCGCTGTCCTGGTCGCTGGACCATGCCGGCCCGCTGGCGCGCACCGTGGCGGACACGGCACTGCTGCTTCAGGCGGTTGCCGGCCACGACCCCGCCGACCCCAGCAGCAGCACTGTACGTGTGCCCAACTTCAGCGCCGCGCTGGAAGCCGGGGTCACGGGCCTGCGGTTGGGCGTGGTGCGCGGCCCCCACCACGATCAGGCGACACCGGCGGTGAAGGGCGGCGTAGCGGCCGCGGTCCGGGTGCTGGCCGCCGCCGGCGCCGAGGTATCCGAGGTCTCGGCGCCGCTGCTCGACGATGCGGAGGCGCTATCGTTCACCGTCAGCGGCGCCGAGGCGGCAGCATACCACCTGCGGCGGCTCCAAACAGCGCCTGAGGGGTTCGGCCCCGACGTGCGTGACCGGCTAGAGAGCGCCGCGTCGTTGCCAGCCACCACGTACATCAACGCCCAGCGGGCACGACGGCTCCTCACGATGCAGATCGATGCCTGGTTCGAGCACGTCGACGTGGTAGTGCTACCGGCCGCCGCCCGCACCGCACCGTTGATCGGGCCGAACGCCTCCGCCCAGATGCGCGCCTTTCCCAGTCCGCGCCGCCCCTTTAACCTCACCGGCCACCCGGCGATCAGTGTCCCCTGCGGGTTTGACGAAGGCGGGCTGCCAACCGGCCTGCAGGTGGTGGGGCGATACTGGGATGAGGCAACGGTGCTGCGCGTGGCATCCACATGGGAGCGGCTGTCAGGGGAGTGAGCAGATCAGCCGCGGTGGCGGGCCAGCGTCCCTTTCGCAATGGTTAACCGCAGAATCTCCGTGGTGCCTTCGGCGATTCGCATCGAGCGGATCTCCCGGTACAGCCGGGCCAGGGGATGATCTTCGACCACGGAGGCGCCACCGGTCAGCTGCATCGCCCGGTCCACCACACGGGTGACGGCCTCGGTGGCGACCGACTTGGCGATTGCCGCCTCGGTTTCCACATGGAGGCCGGCATTCGCATCCCGCGCGGCGGCGTACAGCACAGCCCGCGCGACGTAAACGTCGATGACGCTATCACCAACCATAGCCTGCACCTGCTCGCGCTCCGCCAGCGGTACGCCGGTACGGTGGGGCTGGTCCACCTGAGCGAGGGTATAGTCCAGCGCCCACCGGGCGGTACCGCAGGCCTGCGCCGCCACGCCCAGCCGCATGCCGGTGATATTCTCCAACGCCCGCGGCAGCCCTTTGCCGATCTCGCCCAGGATGTCACCCTCGGGCACCGCCACGTCGTTGAGCGAAAACGCGCCGTGCACGCCGCCGTCGAGCGTACGCATTTGCCGGCTGAGCGTCACACCGGGAGCGTCGCGCCGAATAATGAACACCGCCGAGCCGGTCGCTCCGCCGTCATTCTCGGTGACGTTGGCAACCGTCAACAACAGATCAGCGTGCGGGCCGCCCGTGACAAACGACTTGGCGCCGGTCACCAGAAACTCAGCGCCCCGGCGGACAGCCGTGGTGCGCGGCCCTTCACGAGCATCGGTGAAGGCAAAGGCAGCCGCCAGCTCGCCGCGCAGCACGGGCATCAGAAAGCGCTCGCGCTGATCGGCGGTGCCGTGGCGCAGCATACCGCCACCGCCGCCGAGCACCAGCCGCCCGAGTGCGGCGCCGGAGGCGGCAATCGTCTCGCGCAAAGCTACCTGGCCGAGGATTCCCAGCCCTGCCCCGCCCAGTTCTGGTGGCTGCGTCAGCCGGAAGAATCCCAGCTGCTCCGAGCGGCTGCGCACCCAGCGGCGTAAATCGGCGGTCGCCCCGGCCTCCTCTGACAGACCTGCGCGCTGCTCTGCGGGAAGCACCTCGTCATTCAAGAAGGCACGCAGGCGCTCACGCAACGTGTCAAGCTCGGCGGGCAGGGCATCAACGGGCATAGCGAATCCTCGGTTACACAATGCCAACGCCTCGCCTGCGGCCGGCGGAGGCTGTGTGCCGGTATCGTACGATGAACAGCAGCTATACGCTCCGGTGCCGATCCGTCACCGCCAGCCGGTTCCGCCGGCCATAGCACTCCTGCGACGCGGGCCAGCAGCCAGGAACCGGCCGAAGCAACGAACGCGCTCAGTGAATCTCGGCAACGCTGCCACGCGGCCGGCCACGATGCCGCCCGGATGGAATGATGCGGGCATCATGGTGATCCTGCCGATCCGGCAATGGCCGGGTGCGGAACTCCTGCACCAGGTTCACGATCCCGCTCACCGCCGCCTCCAGCAGTGCTGCACCCTTTTCCGCTGTGCCGGCCCGCGCGTACCCGCTGACGCCGTTGCGGCTGAAGGTGCTCCAGTACGGCATCACCGCCGTGCCGGCGACGCTGTAGCCCGTACCGGGCGGCGGCGTGTCATCCTCCGCCTGGGACATATCCACGAGGTCCGGGCGCAGCGCCAGGTACAGCGAGGTCTCAAACTCGCCGGCGTGCCCGGGGATCCGCTCACCGGAGGTCATCACCCGGTCCGCGGCCGCCTGCACCTCCGGCAGCGACCAGTAGGACAGCGCCGCACACACGGCCCGGCCGCCGGTTTCGATGATCGTCTTGCGCGCCGCAGCCTCGATCCACGGTCCGTTGCTGCCATGCCCGTTGACAATTAAGATCCGCGCGAAGCCGTGGAAGGCGACGGAGCAGCAGACATCGATCAAATAGTCAAGGAACGTCGGGCCATCAACGCTGGTAGGTCCGGGAAAGTCCATGTGGTGCGGGTCATAACCGTGGTTGATCGTTGGGAGCACGACCACGTTATCCGGCATCCGGGCCGCTGCCCGGGTAGCGATCTCCGTGCATAGCCGGATGTCGGTGTCTACCGGCAGATGGCGGGCATGATCCTCCACACAGGCGGTGGGCACAATCGCCACGCGTCCATCGCGGGCCGCCTGGTCAATCGCCGGCCAAGTCATCTCACCCCACAGATACGGCATGGCGTTCTCCTCGCGGGCTACCCGCGGCGATTGAACTCCGGCTGGCGCTTCTCGCGAAAGGCGGCGATAGCCTCGGCGTGGTCAGGCAGGCGGCGGGCAGATTCGTCGCGCAGCTGCTCCCGCTCCATCACCGTGTCAAGGTCGGGCTCAGCCGGGTTGCGGGTCAACAACTCCTTGGTCATCATCACCGCTGCCGTCGGATTCTCCGCAATCTCGCGCGCCTTGGACAGCGCGGTCTCGAACAGCGTGTCACGGGAGACGACAGCCGAGACGAGTCCCATGCGCAGCGCTTCGTCTGCCTCCACAAAACGGCCGGTAAGGCACATCTCCATGGCGTTGCCCTGGCCCACCAGCTGCGCCAGCAGACGCGTCGAGCCCAGCTCGGGAATGAGCCCCATCTTGATGAAGCGAATGCTGAGCCGGGCATCATCTGCGGCAATACGCACGTCGCAGGGCAGCGTCATCGTCAGCCCCACCCCGGCGGCGTAACCCTGAATCGCCACGACAATGGGCTTTGATCGCTGCAACAGCCGGGTGAACGCGTAGCCATTGCGCCCCAGCGACTCGCCACGACCAGCGCTGTTGCGCTCTGCGCGCTGGGCAAACCCGCCGATGTCGGCACCAGCGCAGAATGCGCGGCCCTCAGCGGCAATCAGGATTGCGCCGATGCCGTCATCTGCGTTCCAAGTGGTGACGGCGCGGGTGATCTCCTCGCCCATCTGCGCCGTCCAGGCATTGAGCTTGGCCGGGCGGTTCAGGCGGATCACCCCCACACGTCCCGCCGTCTCGGTGATGATCTGCTCATACTCAACTGCGACCATTGCTCTCACCCTCCGTTCATCGCTCAACGAGCACAGCCCGTGCCGGCGCGCCATCGGCTCCGGTCAGTGCTAGCGGCAGGCAGTAGAGCTCATACTCGCCCGGCCGGATGCCGTGCAGGTCCAGTCCCTCGACTACCACAACTCCGGCGGTCAGCAGGGCACGGTGCGTACGGGGATGGGGCGCGCCAAACGCCTCTACCGACAGATAGTCGATACCGGCGAGCCGTACACCACACGCCACCAGCCAGCCTGCCGCATCCGGGTCAATGTACACGAAGTCCTCACGAAAGACTCGGGTGTCCCGCAACGCGCTGTTCCGGGTCTGAAACAGCACACGCTCCACGCCGCTGAGATTCAGTTCGGCCAGCTCAGCTACCGTGACGGCACGCGGGTGCGCGATTGCGACGACCCGTGCCGGACCGCACAGCGCATCCAGCGGCACCGCGTCGATCCCGGCGCCACCCGGGATGAAATGCACTGGCGCATCAACGTGGGTGCCGGTGTGCACACCCAGCGCCAGCTGGCTGACATTGGCGGAGTCCCCGGCAGACATTGCTTTCAGCGGTGTGATAGCCGGGCCTGGCTCCCCGGGATACGTCGCCATGTCGGGCGTCAGCCGCCGTGAGATGTCATAGATGCGCACGTGCCTTCGCTCTCCTCATGAACGGCTCATGTCACGGCTCAACGACAGATTTGACGGTGTCCGAACCGCCACGGATGGCATCCTCGAACTGTGCCAGCGGATACCGGCCGGTGATCATCCGCTCCAGCACCCCCGGCCAGCGTCGCTGAACAGCGAGCAGCCCCGTCAGGGCAGCGTCAAAATGCAGGCGTGCCGCGTTGATGCTCCCGACCACGGCGGCGTTGTGCTCCACCAGCCGCCGGGTCAGCCAGGCGGCATCCACTTCTCGCGGCGCGGCGGCCCCGGGGACGCCCAGTAGCACCGCGACACCACCGATGCCGGTGGCTTCCATCGCCGCGAACGCCATGCCAGGGGCGCCGGTGGCTTCCACAACGATGTCGAGGTTGCCGGCCTGCTCCGCGACCTCGTTCACCGGCACGCCCCGACCCGCGACATACCGCGCGCCGGACGCCTCAACCAGGCGCGCCTTCAGCGAGTCTGCCGCCGCCAAGTCCAGGGTGTGCACCTCCAGCCCCTGGTGGCGCAGAAGCAGCGTCGCCAGCAGGCCGATGGAGCCGCCGCCGAGCACCAGCGCCCGAGTCGCAGGCCAGGGGATGCGGGAGCGTACCTGGGTCACCTCCGACAACGCTTTGGCGACGACTGCAGCGGGTTCCACTAGCATCCCGGCGGCGCGAAGCTCCGGGGGCAGCGGCACCAGGTAATCAGGCGATTCGGTGTACCACTCCGCCATAAAGCCATGTGCACCGCGGATGCCGCGTTCGGTGTAGTTTCCCCACTGGCACAGGTCCCAGCGTCCGGCGCGGCACGCCGGGCAGCCATCCGGCCGCCGCACCATCGGCGCTACCAGCGTCCCGGGCGGGAACGTTCCCTCCGCATCGCCCGTCACCACCTCGCCCAAGCACTCATGCCCGATGATCAAACGCTCCGCACCGGTGGGCGCCGTGCCGGTATGCCCAGCGAGGATCTCGCGGTCGGTACCACAGACACCGGTGGCCAGCACCCGCACCAGCGCCTCTCCAGCCGCCGGGACAGGGCGCGGGTGGACGGTCAGCCGGGCGCTGCCGCTTACCCCCGGGGTGACGCTGACCGCTCGCATTTCCTCCATTACCGCCACCCTCCTGCCGCCGTCCTACTATACTGCGCTTGTGGTGGCCCGCACGGCGATCATTCCGGGCCGCCGGTGGATTCACCCATGCCGCTCCCCGCTGGCAAGGTACCTCCGGACCTGCTCGCGCGCCTGATCCGTCGCATCCCCGTAGCCGATCCTAGCGTCATGGTCGGCAGCAGGCCGGGAGTCGACGCGGCCGTGCTGCGCACCGGCGAGCAACTGCTGATTGCTACGGCGGATCCGATCACATTCGTCACGGAGCGCATCGGCTGGTATGCCGTCCACGTCAACGCCAACGACATCGCGGTGATGGGCGGCAGGCCCCGCTGGATGCTGGCCACGGTGCTGCTGCCTGAGTCCGCTGAGCCCGCGTTGGTTGAGGACATCCATAACCAGATGCTCGCCGCATGCGCCGAACTTGGCATCACCCTGATCGGCGGTCACACGGAAGTGACCGTGGGGCTCGACCGGCCGGTGATGGCGGGGACGATGCTGGGTGAGGTGATGCCGGAGCGGCTCGTGACACCACAGGCGCAGCCGGGGGACCGCGTAATCATCACCAAGGGCATTGCCATCGAGGGTACGGCTGTGCTGAGCGCGACGCCGGCGCCGCTGCGGCTCGCCGGCGTGGCTGAAGCCGTGATCGCCGCCGCCGCCCGGCTGCTGGACGTCCCCGGCATCAGCGTGGTACGTGACGCCGGCGCGTTGTGCGCAGTGCTGCACCCGCACGCCCTGCATGACGCCACCGAAGGCGGGCTGGCCACGGCGCTGCGAGAGGTGGCAGAGGCGTCAAACGTGGGGCTGCGCATCGATGAGGAGTCGATCCCGGTCCTTCCAGAGGCGCGGGCTATCTGTGAGGCGCTCGGGCTCGACCCGCTGGGCCTGCTCGCATCCGGCTGCCTGATTGCCGCCATCGCGCCGGAGGATGAGGCGGCAGCGTTAGGCGCCCTGCGGCGTGCTGGCGTGGAGGCGGCAGTCATCGGTGAGGTGCGGCCCGCCAGTGAAGGTCTGACCCTCGCCACGGCGGCGGGTGACCGGCCCCTGCCAGCCTTCCCCCGCGACGAATTGGCCCGCTGGCTGACCGGTGGATGAGCGCACCTGCTAGTGGCGGAAGTGACGGGCACCGGTGAACACCATCGCCATACCGGCGGCGTCCGCAGCGGCAATGACATCGTCATCGCGCAACGATCCACCGGGCTGAGCGACCGCAGTCACCCCAGCGGCAGCGGCCAGCTCCACCCCGTCCGCGAACGGGAAGAAGGCATCGGATGCCAGCACGCTACCCCGCGCCTGCTCGCCGGCGGCGCGCACGGCCAGCATCACACTGTTGACGCGGTTAGGCTGACCAGCACCCATGCCGGTCATCGTCGTGCCGCGCGCCAGCACAATCGCGTTGGAGGTGATGTGTTTGCACGCCCGCCAGGCGAAAGCGAGCGCCTGCCGCTCCGCCGCCGTGGGCGCACGTCTGCTCACCGTACGGAAGTCGAACTCCTCCGGGCGGAACGTATCGACGTCGTGTACCAGCAGGCCGCCGGAGATCTGGCGGACACGCTGGCCACCCTGGTGCGGTGGCCGGGCACGCAGTATGCGCAGGTCCTTACTCTTGCCGCGCAGGATCGCCAGCCCCTCATCGCTGAATCCAGGTGCAATCAGCACGTCGTAGCGCTGCCGCTGACCGGACATCGGATTACGCACCTCGCGCAGCGCCGTCGCCAGGCGGGCATCAATCTCGCGGTTGAAGGCGATGATGCCGCCGTAGGCGGAGACCGGGTCGCCGGCGAGCGCCAGCTCGTAGACGGATACGAGGTCTTCGCCGGTGGCGAGCCCGCAGGGGACGGCGTGCTTGACAATGACACAGGCCGGCTGGTCAAAGTCCCACACGGTATCCCAGGCGCCGCCGGCGTCAACGTAGTTGACAAACGACATGGGGAGCCCGTGCAGCAGCTCCGCGGTAGCGACGCCATCCGTCGCGCCGGGGGTGATGCCCAGGCTGCGATACACGGCGCCCCGCTGATGGGGGTTCTCACCGTAGCGCAGGTCGTTCAGCTTCTCATATGCGTAACTGATCACCGGCGGGAATGGCTCATCCGCGCGCAGATACTCGGCTACGGCGGTATCGTAAGCGGCAACATGCTGGAAGGCCTTCGCGGCCAGCCGCCGCCGCTGGTCCTCACCCACCTCCCCGGCGCGCAGCGATGTCAGCAGCGGCTCGTAGTCGGCAGGGTCAACGACCGTCAGCACACTGGGGAAGTTCTTGGCGGAGGCACGAATCATCGCCGGTCCGCCGATATCAATTTGCTCCAGCACATCGGGCAGTGCCGCGCCGGAAGCGACGGTCTCCCGGAAGGGGTACAGGCCGCCAACCAGCAGATCAATGGTCACCAGGCCGTGTTGCGCCAGTTCTGCCAGGTGCTCCGGGCGGTCGCGCCGGGCGAGCAGGCCGCCGTGGACACCCGGATGCAGCGTCTTCACCCGGCCATCGAGGATTTCGGGGAAGCCGGTGAGATCGTGCACCGGCCGGACCGTAACACCCGCTCCGGTGAGGATGCGATAGGTGTTGCCGGTGGAATACAGCTCCCAGCCCAACGCCGTCAACCCGGCTGCAAACGATATCAGTCCGGACTTGTCGTACGGCGCAAGAATCGCGCGCATCGTGCACCTCATCGGTCGTCAGGGTGGGAGCGCGTATCACGCAGGAGCTAGAGCCGCACCCGCGCGCCACTGCCATCATCGGGTACGATCTCACCCACCACCAAGCCATCCGGCAGCTGAGCGAGCACACCGGAAACGTGCTCGGCGGCAACGGCGAGCACGGCGCCCAGGCCCATGTTGAACGTGCGGAACATCTCCAGGTCGGGCACCTCTCCGGCACGCTGGATGAGCCGAAACAGCGGTGGCACCTGCCAGCGGGCACGGTCAAACCGCGCAGCCACACCCGGTGGCAGGATACGTGGGGTGTTATCGATCAGGCCGCCGCCGGTGATGTGGGCAAAGCCCTTGACCCGATCCAGCACAGGACGCAGGTCATGGAGATACGGCCGGTGGACCGCGAGCAGCGCCTCACCGAGCGTGGCGCCGAGGTCCGGCTCGTGGTGTTCCAGCCGTTCACGGCCGCCATCACTGCTGTCTTTTCCGATATCCCAGATATGGCGCACGAGCGAGTAGCCGTTGGTATGCAGCCCGGTGGAGGGCAGCGCCAGCAGCACGTCGCCGGCGACAATCGCACGGCCGTCGATCACCTTGTTTCGATCAACCACTCCGACAATGAAACCGGCCAGATCGTAGTCTCCCTGCCGGTAGACATCAGGCATGTCCGCCGTTTCACCGCCGATCAGCGCGCAACCGGCCGCCCGGCAGGCGCGGCTGACGCCATCGACGACGCTAACCTTCTGGTCCTCCGTCAGCCCGTTGTTGGCGAGGTAGTCCAGGAAGAAGAGCGGCTCCGCGCCAGCGGTAAGGATGTCATTGACACAGTGATTGACCAGGTCCTGGCCGACGGTGTCGTAGATGCCAAGCAGCCGGGCGATCAGCACCTTGGTGCCCACGCCGTCAGCACTGGAGACGAGCACGGGATCGGCCATGCCGCCCGGCACCCGAAAGAGCGCCGAAAAAGGACCGACGTCGGAGAGCACCTCGGGCCGGGAGGTAGCGCGGGCCAGCGCCTTCATCCGTTCCACGGCGCGGTTGGTGCTGTCGATGTCGACGCCCGCTTCGGCGTACAGGCCACGAGGCTCGGGCGAGGAGGTGGAGTCGGTAGCGATAGCGGACCTCCGGGGCAGGCCCCGCTGCCGGTTTATCCCGTGGCTCAGCGCCGAGCCGGCAGCCACCGAGCCAAACGCCCGGCCGGTTAGCCGCCGATTTGCACCAGCTGAGCCACGGTCTCCGGCGAGCGTTCCAGACTGAACTTGTCCTTGTCGAGCGAAAGCTGAATCGGGATCGGGTACCGGCCGGTGAAGCAGGCCAGGCAGAACGACCCGGAATCCATGGCTGTGGCGCGCACCAGCCCATCCAGGCTGAGATAGCCCAGGCTGTCGGCGCCGATATGACGTTCGATCTCCGGAACCGACTTCTGAGCGGCGATCAGCTCTGCCCGAGATGCCATATCCACCCCGAAGTAGCACGGATGCATGATCGGCGGGGCACAGATGCGCATATGCACCTCGCGCGCGCCGGCGGCCCGCAACATACTCACGACCCGCGGCGTCGTGGTGCCGCGCACGATGCTGTCGTCCACCAGCACCACGCGCTGACCTTCCAGCAGCTCCCGCAGGGGATTGAACTTCAGGTGCACCCCGCGCTCGCGGATGCGCTGGTCGGGCTGGATGAATGTGCGCCCGACGTAGCGATTCTTCATCAGCGCCTCGGTGTACGGGATGCCGGACTCGCGCGCGTAGCCGATGGCGGCAGCGGTGGCCGAATCCGGTACTCCGATCACGATGTCGGCATCGACCGGATGCTCGCGCGCCAGCTCGGCGCCCATCGCCATGCGCACGGGATAGATGCGCTCTCCGCGGATCATGGAGTCCGGGCGGGCGAAGTAAATGTACTCGAAGATGCACAGGGCATCACGTTTGCTGGTGACGGCCTGGAACGAGCGCAACCCGCAGTGATCAATAGTGACGACTTCCCCGGGCTGCACTTCGCGCACGAACCGGGCACCAAGATGGTCCAACGCGCACGTCTCAGAAGCGACGACCCAGCCCTCCCCCAGGCGGCCCAGGGCGAGCGGATGATTGCCCATCGGGTCACGAGCGGCGATCAGCGAGGTTGGCGTGAGCACCACCAGGCAGTACGCCCCTTCGATGCGCTGCATCACGCTGCGCATCCGGGCATCCCACTCGCCCTCGGGGGCGGTGACCAGCATCCGGGCGATCACCTCGGAGTCGGTGCTGCCGGTGAACTCGTGCCCCGCCTCTTCCATCTCCCGCCGGAGCAGTTCGGCATTGACGAGATTGCCGTTGTGCCCCAATGCCAGCTGGCCAGAACCGCTCTGCAGGTATACAGGCTGAGCATTGCAGATGCGGCTGGAGCCGGTCGTGGAGTAGCGGGTATGGCCGATGGCGATGTGCCCGGGCAGCGCACCCAGATCATCTTCATCGAATACCTGCGCCACCAACCCCATGCCGGTGCGTACATGGAGAGCGGCGCCATCGGACGTGGCGATGCCTGCGCTTTCCTGGCCACGATGTTGCAGCGCGTACAGCCCATAGAAGGTCAACCGGGCCACATCCTCGCCCGGCGCAAAGACGCCAAAGACGCCGCAGGCCTCTTTACCGCCATCCTCGCAACCGGGGGATTCCGTCAGCCGGCGTGCGTGGGTGTATTGGCCATCCGGGGCGGTGCGTTCACGGGTCACGCGGTTCTCCGTATCCTTGCGGCGCAAGCCGCCATGCGGGACATGGGGAATCGATGGTGGCGCCGGGGCGCGAGTGGTGCCTGCTGTTAACCTGCGCATCGTCCGCCGGTCCCCTGTATCGTACCAAGCGCTACGGTGGGGGATCAAAGCGCATGCGACAGTAGCAGAGTGATTCTCACACAGGCACAATTCACCGGAAATCAGGGCAAACCCTGCCTTGACAGGCCCCCAAGGCGGTCGATACGCTCCCAGCAGATACCTCAGATAGTGAGGTATACGACATAAGTGTGACCGAACGGCACACAGGAGGACACCAGATGCGGCGAGTCCTTTCGTTGGCCGGCGCGGCGGCAATCGTCGCAGCGCTTGGCATCAGCGTCGCGGGGGCGCAGCCAACACCGCCTACCCGCTTTTTCGGGACGGCGCAGCTTGATGGCCGCGCGGCCCCGGATGGCACCACGATCACCGCGCTGGTGGCCGGCAAGAACTGCGGCACCGGTTCGGTGACCGGCGGCAGCTACACGGTGGACGTGGCCTCCGCCACCACGCTACCGGGTTGCGGCACCGATGGCGCCACCGTCAACTTCCAGGTCGGCACCGCCAGCGCCACGCAGACCGGCACGTTCCAGACCGGCGCCTTCGTGTCGCTGAACCTGACGGCCCAGGCCGCCACGCCGACGCCGTCCCCGACCCCGGCCCGCACGGCCACGCCGTCCCCGACGCCGGCCCGCACGGCCACGCCGGTCCCGGCCACGCCGACCCGCACCGCCACGGCCATCCCGGCCACGGCCGCCCCGCAGCGCCCGGCCGGTTCGCCGGTTGCCCAGCGCCCGGCTGCCCCGGCAGCGGCGCCGGCCCTGCCGCGCACCGGCGCGGACGCCACCGATAGCCCGGCCACCGGCGCCGTCGCGGCGCTCGCCGGTATCGTCGCCCTGGGCGGCGCCGGCATCGCGGCCTTCCGCCGCCGCCGGTAACAGCGCGCTTCGGTCATTCGTTACGGGAGGTTGGGGGGCGGTCCCCAACCTCTCCGTTTATTCTCCCGCCCCTCTACGGAGCTTGAGCATGGTTCGGTTACGGCTTCTGCCCGGCGCGCTGGCAGCGCTGGCACTGGTGAGCGCAGCAACACTCTTGCCCGGCAGCGCACGGGCACAGACGGCTCCACCAGGCATCACCGTACGCGGCCAAGGTACGGTCTCGGCCAGGCCCGACATCGCAACGATCACCCTCGGCGCGACGGTGCGCCGGGACACCGCCGGCAACGCCTTCCAGCGCGCCGAAGAAATGATCGCCGCGCTCACCGCAACCCTGAAGGCGGCCGGGATTGCGGAGCGAGACATCCAAACCCGCCAGTTCACCTTGCAGCCGGAGTACGGCCGCTCCACCGATGGCCCGGCGCCGGTCGTCGGCTGGCGCGCGATTCACACCATCTCGGTCAAGCTGCGCGATTTCGACCGCATCGGCGCCACCATCGACACCGCCGTGCGGTCACTCGGTGACGAAGCGACCATCCAGGGCATCAGCTTCGGTATCGAGGACACCACGGCATTTGCCCGCCGTGCCCGCGCCGCCGCCTACGCCGATGCGCGGGCCAAAGCTGAGGAGTACGCATCCGCTGCGGGCGTACGCCTCGGGCGGGTAATCGTGCTCGACGAAATCTCGTCACCGGCCAGCACACCGGAGACCTCGCCGGTCGCAGACGGCCGCGGCGGTGCGGTGGCATCCATGCCAGCACAGATCGCTCCCGGCGAGCTGAGCCTGACGGTGATTGTGGAAGTCACCTGGGCGATAGAGTGACGCGCGGCCGGGAGCGGGCGTATACACTGGGACTATCTCTGGCGCCAGGAGGGCAGTTGGCTGCCTTCAATCATCTTGCGTCCCCTGAGCATTTGGACAGATGATGAGCCAGAAGCCGTTCCGCGGCCGGCGTGGTGAGAGCGCCGCGGTGGATGGCGGAGTATTCAATGCCGTTCGCGAGTGAATTGGTCAAGGGGTCCACAGAACTGCTGGTGCTATCGCTCCTGCGCGCCCGGGCGCTGCATGGCTACGAGCTGATCAAGGAGATCCGCGCCCGCAGCGAGGGAAACCTGCGCGTGGGCGAAGGTAGCCTCTACCCACTCCTGCACCGGTTGGAGCGCGAAGGCATGGTGCGGGCGGAGTGGGGTGGCGCCACCGGCCGTGACCGCCGCTATTACCAGCTCACGCCCAAAGGGCAGGCAGCGCTCGACGAACGGCAGGCCGTCTGGCGGCGGCATGTCCGCGCCGTCGAAAGTATCCTCGGAGTCGCCGGATGAAGCGCCTGAGCGCAGCCACCGACGGCACGGCGGCCGAGCAGGCCATCAATCACCTGCTCAGCCGCGCCGTCACCGGGGTGCCGCTGTGGCGGCGCTCACGTACCCGCCGGGAGCTGCGCGGCTACGCCGAAGACGCCCTGACCGATCTGTTGCACGATGGCGCCACTCCTGAAGCTGCTGTGGCGGCGCTGGAAGCGCAGTTCGGCGACCCGGACACCGTGGCCGCCGGCTTCCGGGCGCTGCCGCCGCCGCGGCTGGCGCGCGGTATGCAGCGCTCGATGGCGCCGCTGGGCGTGGCCGTGGTCGGCCTGGTGCTCGGGCTGGCGCTGGTCCAGGTGCAGACGCCGGCCACCCGCTTCCAAGCGTCCACACCATCGGTTGCCCTGGTGACGCTGAGCGCCACGCCGGATTCTCAGCAATTGGCGTTGCTGCCGGTGCGCGAGGTCGACCATCTCGCCGCGGCTCCGGCCATCAACACCGCGGCACGAGAGTACCAGGTGGCGTCGCGGCTCGGCGTCAGCCGCTTCAGTCCGCAGGTGCTGCAGCCCAGTGTGCCTGCGCTCTCGCCAGCGTGGCTGCCTGCTGGCTACAGCACCGACCAGGGGGCGCTGTTTCTCACCACATCAGCCACCGTGCTGTACTTCGCCCACGCGAGCGGCGATCAACCCGGCATGGTCATCGAAGTGTTGCGTCCGGACCTATCCACCGTGTTTCAGGTCAAAGAGCGCCACGTGTTCCCGGTGCAACGCGGGGCACTGGCCGGGTTCTACATCGACGGTGAGTGGGAAGTGCGCGGCCCGCAGGGCGAACAGCCGGCTCCTCCTGCCTGGCGCACCGACCGCAGCCACACCTTCTTGTTTGCGCGCGATGGCCTGCTGGTGCTTGTCGCCGGCCCTGCCACTATCGGCGCCGAAGAACTGATCCGCGTTGGCCGATCCCTCCGCTGATTCGGTTCTGCATCACCGCAACCCCGCCGCATCCCCGCCCAATCTTCACCTCAGGAGATGAACCGGATGCGAATGCTCTCCCTGCTCGTGGCGCTGGTGACAGCCGCAGCGCTGTCCACCGGAGTGGCCGCTCAAGGTGGCCCGCCCCAGCGGTTCTACGGCGCGGTATCGCTCAACGGCGCGCCTGCCCCCAACGGCACCCCCATCGTCGGGCTGATCAACGGCATCCCCTGTGGCAACACCACCGCCCAGGACGGCCGCTACGTGCTGGACGTGAGCCAGCCTGTGGCGCCGCAGCCGTGCTTCGTCGAGGGAACGACCGTCACCTTCACCATCGGCGGCGTGGCGGCGGCGCAGACCGCACCGTTCCAGCAAGGCTATTTCACCCCACTGGATCTCAGCGCCGGTGGCGGCAGCCAGCCGGCTCAGCGCTTCCAGGAGTCCTACCTGGATCTGGCGGACCCGCGACCGTGTATGCCTGCCCCCTGTGACGCTAACCGCACCGCGCTGTGGAACGGCGACGCCTCGGCCTGGGCAGTGCGCGGTGTCACTGACCCGGATGCCCGCTTCGGCGAGATCATTGTGCTACGCGTACAGGGCGGTGACCCATCGGTCATCAGCAACATCGCCAAGATTCTCGGCAACCCCTACCTGCAGATCACGCGCGTGCGCTACGCCGGCACACCTGAATACGTCGAGATCACCAACCTGGGTGGCGGCAGCCAGGACATGAGCGGCTGGGTGGTGCGCTCCCCGGACATGGGACCGCAGGCATCCTTCCCGCAGGGCTACGTCATGGGTGCGGGGCAGTCCTGCCGCATCTACAGCAGCGGCGAGGTCCGCGCCGATTCGTGCGGAAACGCCGCCTTCCCGCAGAACAACGTCTGGCCGGACGAGAATGGCACGGCGGTGCTGTTCTACGCCGCGCTCAACCTCGAAGGGGCCACGCGCCGCTACAGCGCCATCCCCGCTACGCAGCCCGCACAGCCTGACCTTCAGGGCGTGCGCTAGCTGCAATCACGGTACTCATCGCCGGGGCGGGCCGCACCGATTGGCGTGGCCCGCCCTGGCTCGCTTCCCGATACCTCGCGGGCACGCTTGCCGTAACGCCGTAACTTTTCTGTCATCCTCTCCGTTATTGTGGCAGTACGCGGAAGATACTCGCGGACGGCAGGTCCACACCGTGAGGGGGTTTCAATGCGCCGGATGCTCTTACTGGCGGCAGCACTGGCGGCGGTGGCCGTCACCGGATTGGTGGAAGCGCAGTCCCCGCCCAGCCCGCCCCATCGCTTCTTCGGCCGCGTGACACTCAATGGCGGCAATGCCCCGGTTGGCACATTGGTAGAGGCGCTGATTGGCGACCGGGTCTGCGGCACCGGCCAGACCTCCAGCCCGTCGAATTACGTCGTTGATGTGAACCAGCCCGGCGCGCCGGCAGGCTGCGGCTCCGATGGGGCGACCGTCAGCTTCCGGGTCGCCGGCCTGCCGGCCTCCCCCACCGCTGCGTTCAAGTCCGGCATGATCCAGGTGCTGGACCTGGTGGCGCCGGCCGCGGGCGCGGGGTACACCACCTCTGCCCTCATGCTTGGCGACCCGCGCCCCTGTATCCCCGCACCGGGACAGGCGGTCTGTGACGCCTTCCGCGAGGGGCTATGGAACGGCGTTGAGGGCGCCTGGCGCGCACAAGGTGTCACCGATCCCGACGCCCGCTTCAACGAAACCGTGGTCTTCCGCATCCGGGCGGGCGACCCAGCGGTGATCAGCATCATCGCCCGCTTCCTGGCGGGGCCGTACCTTCAGATCACACGGCTCAAGTTCATTGGCTCAGAGGCGGGCCAGGGTGACGAGTACGTCGAGATCTCCAACCTTGGCGGCGGCAGCCAGGATATGACCGGCTGGACCATGCGCTCGCCACAGCGCAACCAGATCTACCGCTTCCCGTCTGGGTTCGTGATGAACGCGGGCCAGGTGTGCCGCATTTACACCGGCGTGGCCAGGGAGAGCGCCTGCGCTGGGAATGCCAGCTTCAGCAGCACCGACGTGTGGCCGGATGCCGGTGGCAACGCCGTGTTGTACTTCGACGCCCTCGACCTGCTGGGCGCCGACACTCGCTACAGCGCCGACCGCAACAACCAGCCGCCACCACCCAACCTGCAGGGTATCGCAAACTAGTGCACCCGCTCCCGTGGCAGCCGGTGGGGATGGATCGCAAGGTCCATCCCCATTTTCGGTATGATGGCGGGGACTCCCGGAGACCGGGAACCGACGGGAACGGCGCCTGTGACCGCGACCGGCCAGCCTGAGGCGCCCGCGCACCGCCCGCGCAGGCTCACCGACCGCCCACCGTTCATCGCCATGCAGCATCGCGATTTCCGCCTGCTGTGGGGCGGGCGGATCGTCTCTGCGCTCGGCCAGCAGATGCAGGTCGTCGCCATCGGTTACCAGGTGTACCAGATCACCGGCTCACCGCTGGCGCTGGGGCTGGTCGGACTGTTTCGGGCGGCGGCAGCGATCGTCTTTTCGCTGGCCGGCGGCGCACTGGCCGATGCGATGGACCGCCGCCGGCTGCTGCTCATCACCCAACCGCTGCTGATGTTCGTGGCACTGGGGCTGGCGTTGACGACGCTGGCCGGTGTGGTGTCCGTCCCGGTGATTTACGCCTTTGTCTTCGTTTCTGCAGCGGCACAAGCACTCGACAACCCTGCCCGCCAGGCGATGGTACCGGTACTCGTCCCGCGCGAGCACCTGATGAACGCCTACTCCTGGGACATCACCGGTTCCCAGGCAGCCTCGCTCAGCGGGCCGGCGCTTGGCGGCCTGCTGATTGCCACTGGTGGCGTCGAGGCGGCGTATCTGGTCAACGCGGCGACATTCCTGGTGATCATCGGCGCGCTCTTGCTGATCGGCACCCGGGTGCAGCCCGGCGGCCGCCGGCCCGGCATCGGCGCCGTCATCGAAGGGTTGCGGTTCGTGCGTGGCCACCCGATTGCCCTGCCTGTGATGCTGCTGGATTTCTTCGCGATGTTCTTCGGATCCGCCGTGGCGTTGCTGCCCGTATACGCCAAGGACATCCTGCATGTCGGGCCGGAAGGTCTGGGCTGGCTGTACGCCGCGGAAGCGATCGGCGGGGCCATCGGTGCGGTGGCGCTGACCAGCATCGGCACGGTGCGCCGCCCGGGCCCGCCGCTTCTCCTTTCCGTCATCGCCTTTGGGCTATGCTCAGCGGCGTTTGGCGTGTCCCGCAGCTTCTGGCTGTCCATGCTATTGCTGGCCGGCACGGGCGTAGCCGACACCGTCAGCATGGTAATGCGGCGCTCCATCATCCAGCTGTCAACGCCGGATGAATTGCGCGGGCGCGTCACCTCTGCCAACATGATCTTTGTGCTGAGCGGCCCGCAGCTGGGCCAGCTTGAATCCGGCGCCGTGGCGGCATGGGGCAGCCCGCAACTGTCGGTGGTCACCGGCGGCGCCGGCGCCATGCTCGCCGCAATCGCGATCGGCGCCCGTGTCCCCGCCATTCGCAGGTACCGCACCTAGGGTTGGGGGTCATGTGTCCGGAGTGGTGCTCTGGACGATGAACGAATGGTATGCCGTGCTGGTGGACGGCGTGGAGTGGCGTTGCCGGCTCCGCGGCAGCCTGCGGAAGCCGGGCCGTGAGGCGACGCTCCCCGTGATCGGCGACACCGTGACGGTCACCCCCACGGCGGACGGCACCGGCATCGTCGAAGCCGTGGGCGAGCGGCGCTCGGTGTTCTCGCGGCGGTCGGCCGGGCGCAAAGGCGCCTGGCGCGAGCAGATCCTGGCGGCCAATGTCGATCAGGTGCTGGTTGTCTTCGCCGCCGCCAACCCGGAGCCCCACCTGCGCGCCGTTGACCGCTACCTGGTGATCGCTGAGGCCTCGGAACTGCCGGCACACCTGGTGGTGAACAAGGTCGATCTCACGGGCGAGGCGGCGGCCCGGGAGATGTTCGCCGTGTACGAGCGCGCGGGCTATCCGGTGCGGTACGCCAGCGCCGCAGGCGGAACCGGTCTCGATGGCCTGCTGGCGGAGCTGACGTGTAAGACGACGCTCGTCGCCGGTCCCTCCGGCACGGGCAAGAGCAGCCTGCTGAACGCCGTCGTTCCCGGGCTGGAATTGCGCACGGGCGAGGTCAGCCACGCGCTGCGCAAAGGCAAGCACACCACCGTAGTTGGTGAACTTCATCCGCTTCCCGGTGGCGGCTTCGTCGCCGACACACCCGGCCTGCGCGAGCTGGCGCCGTGGGGCTTGGAGCCGTTCGACCTGTCGGAGTGCTTTCCCGAGATGCGCCCGTTTCACGACCTGTGCCAGTGGTCCGGCTGCCTGCACCAGAACGAGGGCGGCTGCGCCGTACGCGGAGCGGTTGAGCGGGATGCGGTGAGCGCCGCCCGCTACGACTCCTATCTGCGTCTGCTGGAGGCGACGATCGCGGAGGAGCAGCGCGAGCTGCGGGCCGGCCGGCGGCGAGAGCGCTAGGCTTCGCCCATGGCCAGGCCAATGGTGCGGTACACGAGCTTGGCAGCCAGCTGGGCGTTGGCGCGTGGTCCGTAGTCTGGAGCCAGCTCTGTCAGGTCGAAGCCGACGATGCGGTGATGACGCGCCACTTCTTCAATCGTAGCGACGACATCTTCCCAAAACAGCCCGCCCGGCTCTGGAGTGCCAACGCCCGCCACCTGCGATGGATCGAAGCTGTCGATGTCGATGGTGATGTACACGTTGTCAGTCAGCTGTTCGGAGACGCGGCGTGGGCCATCGGGCAGCCGCCGGTAGGTGTGTGCGGGGAAGTACGGGATGCCCTCGGCGCGCAGAAACTCATGCTCTTCGCGGGTGGCAGAGCGCAAACCGACATGGGCGAGCGTGGGCGGCGGGCCGAACCGGCTGGTGCGCCGCGAGCCGCGCACCGCTTCCAGTGACCGGCGCAACGTGCAGGCGTGATTGAAGCGGGAGTCGTTGTACTCGTCGCGCATGTCGGCGTGGGCATCAAAGGCGAGCACGGATAGATCCGGCACACGGGCGGCATACGCCCGCACCGGCGCGGCGGCAACGGTGTGCTCTCCGCCAAGCGTGACCACAAACTTGCCAGCGTCAATGAGCTCGGCCGCGATCGACTGAATCCGGCCGATCATCGCCTCAGGGCTATCGGAGTGGGGCGCAACCTCGGGCAGGGTGTGAATCCCGCACCGGTACGGCTCGCGCTCAAGCACAAGGTCATACAGCTCCATATCGGCCGAGGCATCGATGATCGCCTGAGGGGCTTCGCGGGCGCCGGCCCGGGCGGTGGTGGTGCTGTCATAGGGAACCGGCAGCACGACGACGCGCGCGCGGTCGAAGTCAGCATAGTCCGGTTCGAGCGCAGCGAAGTTGCGGGGGGGATAGAATCGGGCGTCTCGCAACGGGTCAAAGGCCATGGTTCCCCTCACAACACGACGGGCGCCCGGCGGGTGTGCCCGCGTGGCGCCCGTCTTTGCGCAACATTCCGTCCGCCTAGCGGCTACCCACAGCGACGGCGGCTTCCTGCCGTTCGCGCTCGGCGAGCGGCGCAGCAGCGGCGACGTCATGCGGGTATTCTAGGCCCCGTTCCAGCAGCCGGGTGGTGACATCGCGCAGGCCGAATGCCCGCTTGATGTCGATGATCGCCTTGGTGGCGTCAAACTCCTTGCAGGAAAAGATGTCCACCCACACCTGTTCGTGCTGGACGAAGGTGTGAATCGTGATGTGGCTCTCGGCGATCAGCACAAAGCCGGAGACGCCCCAGTCTTCTGGCTTGTCGCCGACATAGGTGCGCACGTTCGGCTCGGAGATCTTGGTCATGCCGATCTCGCTGGGGTAGCGATCCAGCAGGTCGCGGACCAGTTCTTCCGACGCCAGCTTCGCGCGATCCCCGCCGAATCCATCGATGGTCACATGCATCGAACGGTCACCCCCTTTGAGATGCACCCGGCACACGGTCCCGGGACACCGGAAAGGCCAACCGGCGGCCCGCTCGTGACTGCGGACACACCGATCGGCCGTCTTGCTGGCTGTCGGTCTTGCGAACCGTGGGTGTAGCGGACGCAGTCCGCACGGGCCCGGCACACCGGGACACCTTTTGCATCCTAGCATGATGTCAACAAGGGAGCAATAAACGAGAGGGAGCGAGTGAAAGCGAACGTACGAGAGCGAGCGGGAGCGCGTTCTGTATTAGCCTGTATTAGCGTGCATTAGCCTTATTAGGCCCGTGCGCGGCCGTCCGGCTCCCGCAGCTCCAACCCGCGGCACCACCGTCAAGCGTCAGGGCTGCGTTAGCGTCGCCGCCTCCCGCACGCAGGCACGGATGAGATCGCCGCGGTTGACCGCCCTCAGGTCGCTGAGATCGACCGCGTTGGGATTGAAGCCGCGGAACAGCCCGGTCGACCGATCAGCCACCCAGATCGCCGCAACGGCTGTCATCGGTGAGATAGCCAGCGCGATCTCCTGCGGCGGGGTGTTGTCTGGGAACGTCGAGGACACCTGATTGCAGCCCGGAGCAAGGTTCACGCTGCGCGCGCTGCCCGCCGGAACATTGGGCGTGCCCGGGGCAGTGAGATCCAGCCGCTGAAAGGCGCCGGTGTCATCCAGGGTGAACGTCTGGGCAGCGGTCACGCCGGCAACGGTGAACGTGAGCACGGCGCCCGGCTTGCAGGCGGCGTCGGCGGCGCTGTCCGGCACGTCCATGCGGTATGGATAGCTGGTGCCGCTGACGCTGAGCGTGGCCACGCTCACCGTCGCGCACGGCTTCCCACCTGCCAGGGCAACGATCGCGGTCCCCACCGCTGCCGGCTGGCCGTTGAGCGTCACCGTGCCATACAAACGATTGGGCACCGCCGCCCGCACATCCCCCACGCCGATCCAGCCGGCCCCGGCCAGCATGAGCAAACCCACAACCAGCAGCCCGCGTTTCATAGGCGGCGCCTCCAGACGAGCGCGCGTGCGCACAGGATTGAGCGTACGAACCGCCGCGGCCGCGTTCAAGCCACCGTCTGCGTCCCCGTCGCCAGCGCGCAGAGGAGCAAACGTCATATCTTGGCAACCATATTCTTACGGACTGACCGGCCGGTGATCTGCTAGCATCTGGGCACAACCCAGTCAGCGCGCCGCCACACCCCGGCCCGGCGCGGGGTAAGGTGTCATGCTCCGTTCCGTGATCCGCCTGTTATGGCCGGCGCTGGTGGCGCTGGCAGTGATCGCCTTGCCCGCCTCGCCGGGCGCGCAGGCTCAGAGCCCAACCCCATCGCGCACCCCTAGCATGCTACCGGCCGCCACCGTCACCCGGACTCCGGGTCCCGGTACGCCGTCCCGCACGCCCTCGCCCTCACCCACGGCGGCTCCCACCGCCAGCCCCAGCCCAACACCCACGGTTCCGATCACACCCCAGGCAGACGGCTCGCCGTTTGTGGTGCAGTTTGCGATCAACCGGGATACGGCGATTTACGGTGAGCCGTTGGCGTTCGCGATTGTCGCCCCACAGCCCGGCCAGACGTACCTATGGGATTTCGGTGATGGCACCCCTCCGGCCAGCGGCGCCCGTGTGACACACACCTACACCCGCATCGACGACTTCCTGCTGCGGGTCAGTGCCCAGGCAGGACCGAACGGGCCGCAGACGGCGCTGGGCGCGCGGACCGTGCGGGTCACGCCGGATTTCCGCGGGCTGTTCGCCTCCAACGTCAATGGCCAGTATGTGCCGGCCGGTATCTTCCAGCTGGCGGTCGCGGTGCGTTCCGGCGGTCTGGCCGAGCTCCGCGTGCGGACCGCGGGCGCCATCGTTGCCGGCCAGGATACGAAGTTCAGCCTGCAAGACGGTGAGAACTACCTGCTCTTTGACCGGATGCGCATCGCCGACGAGCGTGACCCGATTATCCGCGAAGAGATCGTGCGCAAACCCGGCGGCACGATTCCGCTGGACGCGCCGATGTTCACGCTGGCACTGGACTACACCGTCCCCAGCACCGGCCAGACGGTGACACTGGCGCCGTCATCGCGGGTGATGGACTTCTTCGTGCCAGACCGCCCCGTAGCGGTTACGTATCCCAGGGTCCATAGCTTCGCCGGCGTGCCCGCTGAGGGCAGCGGCGTGGACAACTACTACCTGCGTGGGGATCCCGACTTCTCCCATGTCGACGACTTCTTTGTGCGGTTGCTGGCGCTACAGTGGGGCCGGCGCGGTGGCGCCTGGCCGGACGACCCGCACGAGGTCGCCATGAATCTGTACAAGACCATCGATGAGTTGCTGGATGATGGCGAGCCAGCCGACTTCAACAACGATTACAACTTTGCCCGGTTGTTCTATGACGGCACGCTGAGCAGCACGAAGAAGAACAGTAAGCACATTTGCATCGCCCAGGCATACCTGATGACCGCGCTAGGCCGGACGCTCGGCTTCCCTGCCCGCGAGTACAACAATGCTATCGGTGAAGCGTCGTGGCAGGGCAACGACGGCGTATGGCGCGTGCGCTGGTGGCAGGAGGCCGGTCTCGAGCTATATTACCAGGGAGTCTGGCACTACTTCGACCCGTGGTACGGCGCGCTCAACCGGCAGGATTACCTGGCCAAGAACCTGATCTTCCAGTCATGGCACGCCTTCAGCCCGCAGCGCACTGAGTACATGACGGTCAAGGGCGAGCGCACCGGGCTCTACGGCCACAACTTCAACGCCTGGCCGGGTGAACCGCCGCAGTGGTCCTTCGTGGAAGAGGGCGTCCGCCCCGGCATCATCGTTGAGGGGATGATCACGGATCCGCGCACACCGGTGACGCTGGGGAGTGACATGGAGACCAAGCGCCAGGCCCCATCGCCGGCCACACCGGCCGCCGCCGGTATCGGCGCACTGCCGCAGGCCGCGCCGTAGCTGCGCCGCACCGGGCAGACCACCTGGTCGGTACCTGCCGGCAAGTACGCACAACGCGGTGTCAGAGCCGGGCATCATCGATCCGACTTAAGGAGTGAGGGGTCGTGCCCGCCCCATGGAGATACCGATGCAACTACTGGGCGAGCTGCGCAACCGGCTGACTGCGGCCGCACGCGCCATCACGCACGGATCACCGCAGGGCGCCGCTATGGCCGAGTACGTGCTGCTGGCCGGGTTCATCGCGATTGTGGTGATGGTTGCGGTCAGCGCGCTGGGGCTGGCGGTCGAGCCGCTGTTCCACACCGTCAATCCCACGATTTAGCGATCGCTACGGCCCGGCGACCACCAGCCAGATGCCGGCGATGGACACTGCTGTGCCGCCGATGATGCGCGCGGTGATGCGCTCGCGCAGGAAGGCCGCCGCCATCGGCAGAGCAAACAGCGGCGCGGTGGACGAGAGCACGGCGGTACGCGCCGCCCCCGCTTCCTGCACCGCCACGACATACAGCATACTGCCAGCCGCCGTGCCGAAGATCCCGGTCACCAGCAGCGCGACAAATGACCGGCGGCCATAGCGCAGCGGCGCCAGCGAGTGGCCGGCACGCAGCGCAATCGCCGTGGTGAGCACCGTCGCCACCGGCAGCCGGATGGCCTGTGCCATCGCCGGGTCAACGCCTTCTGCCGCCAGTCGTAGCCAGATTGATGCCAGCGCCCACAACAGGCCGGCGGCCAGTACCAGCGCAACGCCTCGTGCTGTTTCGCGTTCGGTGGCCCGCGGTTCGGTGCTCACCGCCGCGCGCCGGCCGCCGATCACGACCAGCACGACGCCGCCCAGCACGAGCGCCGTCCCGGCCAGTACCGCCGGCGTTATCGCCTCGTCCAGCCAGACCGCAGCCATGGCGAACGTGAACAAGGGGAAGGACGACATCGAGATGGGGAAGGCGCGGCTAACGCCGATGTGGCGCAGGCTGCGGATGTACAGCAAGTCGCCCGCCCCCATCCCGACGGCGCCTGACCCCGCGAGTCCGGCAATGCTGATGAGGCTCGGCGCCTGGCTGGCCCCGGTTACCAGCCCGACCAGGCTGATCAGCATCAGGAACGCCGTCGCAAACAGACTCCGGTTTGCCGCGATCACCGCCGCCGGCACCCGTCCGGATTGGGAACCCATGAGGATATTGGAAAGTGCCCACAGGAACGCCGAGCCTAACGCCGCCAGCCCGCCCACCATCTGCGCTGCCCCTCACCCTGCCAGCGTGCCAGAGCCACGCGCCGGTGGCGAGCCTGCCGGCTACAGGCGGGGGTGGCGGGGGACGGGTGCTGCCTCGAAGTAGTCGCGGTCCAGCTCGTGGCGGGCCAGCCCCGCTTCCATGGCCGCACGGGCCACCGCGCGGGCGACGCCCTGGTGGACCGTGCGGTCCAGCGGATTGGGGAGCAGCGCACCAGCAGGCGTGAGCTCTACCAGGGCCTGTGCCGCCGCCAAGAACAGATCCGGCGTGGCGCGGCGGGCCCCGGAGTCCAGCAGCCCGCGGCACACCCCCGGGTAGCACAGCAGGTTATTGATTAACGCACCGCTCTCCGCGATGCGCGCCCCGGCCGCCAAGGCTTCGGCCGGCGCAATCTCCGGCCGGGGATTGGACAGCGCGAGGATGATTTGTCCCGGCCGTACCTGATTGGGCCGGATCAGCCCTGCCCGGCCGGTGGTGGTGATCACGGCATCACAGGTGGCCATGATCTCATCGAGGTGGGAAGGGATCCCCCCGGCCGCTGCTAGCCGGTCTAGGGCATCGGCCGCGATATCCGCCCCCCACACAGGATTGCCACTGCCGTGCATCACCGCGCGGGCGATGGCCAGCCCGGCGGCGCCCAGTCCTACCTGGCCTACCCGCAGCCGCGGCAACTCCAGCCCCGCCAGCGCACAAGCATTCAGCAGCGCCGCCAGCGTGACCCCAGCGGTGCCGTGCTGATCGTCATGAAACACCGGCCCGTCTATGCGCTCCACCAGCTGATCTTCTACCGCAAAGCAGCGGGGGGCAGCGATGTCTTCAAGCTGGATCACCCCAAACGTGGGCGCGATCGCGGCCACCGTGCGCACGATCTCATCCACCTCCTGGCTGGCCAGCAGCACTGGCACGGCGTATACACCGACCAGCTCGGACAGGAGCGCGCACTTGCCCTCGATCACGGGCATCGCCGCCCGGGCGCCGAGGTTGCCCAAACCCAGCACGGCAGAGCCATCGGAAATCACCGCCACGGCGTTGCCGATCACGGTGAACCGCTCGGCCGCGGTGGGGTCGGCGGCGATCCGTTGTGCAACTTCGCCGACCCCAGGGGTGTACACCAGCGACAGATCACGCAGGCTCTCAACTGGCAGTGCCGCCGATGTGCGCAGCTTTCCTCCTGCATGGGCGTCCAGGACCTCGTCGCGCACCTCGATCACCTGCGTGGCAGGAAAGGCTGCCAGGTCACCCAGGAGGGCCGCCAGAGTCGCGGCAGAGTCCAGGACGACATCAATATCGCGCACCACATGGACAGGGCCGGCAGAAACGATGCGAATATCGCCCATGTCGGCGCCGTGCCGGGCACACAGGCTGAGCACCGAGGCGAGCACACCGACGCGGTTGTCGTTGCGAACGCGAATCGTCCGTGCGAACTGTGGTTGCTGGCGCATGCGGACAGGATACCTGCTTGCCGCCGCAGTGACACCGCGGCTTCCCCAACCCGGTGGCAAGCAGGCATACTTGGCGCGGCACGGCGCAGCACGCTGGGAGGTAGTCAATCGATGGCCACGGTCAACACGGTGCTTGGTCCGGTGGACGCCGGCGCGTTGGGATTCACCCTCAGCCACGAACACGTCACCGTCATCTACGGCTCAGGGCTGCGGGAGGCGTTCCCATACTTGTTCGATTGGGAGAAGACACGTGAGAAGGCAACCCGCCATCTGCGTGAGGCCAAGGAAGGTGGGGTCGACACGATCATCGACCTGTCCACCATCGACCTGGGCCGCGACGTGGAGATGTTTGCCCGCGTCTCACAGGACAGCGGCGTGCACATCGTCTGTGCCACCGGCATTTGGCGCGATCCGCCTCGCCTGTTCTGGGATGCCGACCCCGACTGGATCGCCGAGATCTTCGTGCGCGAGATCCGAGAGGGGATCGGCAGCACGGGCATCCGCGCGGGGGCAATTAAGGTCGCGAACGACGCCGAGGGGGTGACCGCCGCCGCCGAACCGGTGCTGCGCGCCGCCGCCCGCGCTGCCAGGGCCACCGGCACGCCGATCTCTACCCATCACTGGGCGCCACTGGAGGTTGGCCGTCGCCAGCTTGAGATCTTCAAGGAGGAAGGGGTGCCGGCGCACCTAGTGTGCATCGGCCACAGTGCGGACACCACCGACCTCGTCTACCTGGAGGAACTGCTCTCCTCCGGCTGCTACCTGTCGATGGACCGCTACCCGGGGCGGCCGGGGCGGCCGGACTGGCGCCAGCGCAACGCCACCGTCAAGGCGCTGGTGGAGCGTGGATATGCCGCGCGCCTGATGCTCGGTCATGACTACGGCGTTCGCCCGGTGATCCGCGGCTTGCCGGAGGACCCGCAGGCCGACGCCCATCCCACGCGCTATCTGCATCTGTCTACCGTTGCCATCCCTGCGCTGCGTGCTGATGGCGTGTCTGAGGCGGATATCCGGCAAATGACGGTAGAGGTTCCGCGACGCTTCCTTACCGGAGAGCAGCCGTGATCTACGAAGAGCGCACCATCCTGCTCGCGGCTGCAACATTGCCCGGCTTCCGTCGTTATGTCCATCAACAGCTGTGGCCAGAGCAGCGCAGGGCCGGACACCGGCCGCTATGCCTGCTCTCCGGGCTGATCGGCGCGCCGGTGGAGGAAGTCCATCTGTTCACGGGCTACCGGGATGCTGGGGCATGGGAGCAGGCGCAGTCCGGCTCCATCCCCGCGGCGCCGGCGCAGACGGTGATCGAGGAGCGCGTACGGCTATGGCGGCCCAGCGACGTGCGGCCCAAGCCGGAGACGCCGCCGGAGGATCAGCGGGCGGTATACGGTATGCGCCGGTTCTTCATCCGGCCGGGCGACTGGCCGGACTTTGTCCGCCATTCCGCTGAGGGTATCTGGGTGCGCATCGAGCAGCAGGACGCGCGCATTCTCGGCCTGTTCCGCGATGCCGCGGCAACCGATCCGCTGGAGGTAACGCTGCTCACCGGCTATCACGGCCCCGCGCATTGGCAAGCAACGCGCGCCACCAGCGAGACGCCGGCGCCGGCCACCGCCGAGGCATGGGCGCAGGAGGAGCCGCACCGTGGCAGCCGCCAGGCGATGACGCTCCGCACGTCGGTCTCCCTGATGCGTGCGCACTGGCCCGGGTGACCGAGCAGCCAAGGGGAAAACGCACCCAGTTCCGAAAATCCGTGTACGCACCTATAAGCCTGAGGGGGCGGACAGCCGACGAAGAGATCACGGTCACATCGGGGTTGATCCTGGTAACAGAAGCCTTACAATCCCTCCAACGAGCAAAGGGGTAGCGAGTGTCATGAGCCTGCAGACTCAGCCGGCATCCATCCAGCCCTCCGCAATGACCCGGTCCGACGAGACGGTGCGCTGTTTCGAATGCCGTCAGTTGTGGCCGCGCCAGGAGATGCGCTGGGGAACGCGGGCCACCGGGCCGGTATGGTTGAGCAAGCAGGTGCGCGTGATGCGCTGCCCCGATTGCCTGCCGCTCTAGGCGCGGCGCGGACCTTACGGATAGAGCAGCGCTCATCATGGCGCTGCTCTTGGCGTTCTCGGCCTGTTCGGTAACGCACGATCAGACCACAGAACCCTCGCGACCGGCCGGCGCCTATCCGGCGCGGATGTGATGCGCGCGTCGCAGCGCGAAGCTGAGCGCCTCCAGCGTGCCGTACTCGCGCTGGCGGGCCGGCGGCAACCCGATGAAGCCGTCATGCAGCTCGTCGCGATCCAGCCGCAGGCGCACGACGCCCTCGCTCATACCACCGATCAGTTGCTTCGGCACCCAGACCAGGCTTGGCTGCGCAGCCCGGCGCAGGCGGAGATGGCTACCTTCATCCGCTTCGACACGTCCGAGCGTTACGCCGTCGGCGCACACCACCTCGTCTCCCACTGCTGCCTGGTTCCCGTCCATCCGCTCCGTTCCTCGCGTCAGCCATACCGGCGAAGGTGGTAGCCCGCGGCCGGTGGCGCCGGTGCGGACAACGCACCGATCATCATCGGCATCGTTGGTGGCGTCAAGCCGCTGCGCATGGCGCGCATGTGCAGGCGGCCCCGCACCCGACGGTGACATGGTCACGTGGGTGCGGGGCCGCCTGCGATGGGCGTCGGTCAACAGGGTTACTTGATCATGGCGAAGGTGTAAACGACCGGGAATCCTGCGGGGGGATTATCGCCGCCGGTGCGAATGCCGGTGCTCTTCTTGCAGCGCTGATCGCTGTCAGAGTCGAGCACCGTTCCGGCGAAATCTCCCTTCCCCTTGTCCAGCGAGGTGATATCGATGCAGACGAACGACACGATGCGAAAGTAAAGGTGCTTACCGGAGTCGTCCGCGTAGTTGATCACGGGTAGCCAGATGGCGCGGTCGTTGTTATAGGCGGCGGTTAGCTCGTCCAGGGGCTCGTTGCCAAAGGCGTTACCGCCCTGGCTCACGACTTCCTGCACATCCATATCGACATAGGTGTAGCCGTTCTTCCAGTGGAAGAAGCCCTTGAAGTCGTTACCGTTGATCTTCCAGTTGCAGTTGTCTTTCTTACCGCTGTTCTTGCACTGTGGCAGAATCGGCTTGACATTCTGGGCGGCATAGTCATTCGTCCGAAAGACGACGGTCTTGCCCTCTGCAACATCAGCCGCGCCGGCGGCGTTACCGGCCCACACGGCATACGGGAAGATGCCGCCACTGCCATCCGGCTCCGGTGTCTGCGCCCCCTGGACGGTGAACACGCGGGCAGAGGCGGCGGCCGTGATGTCCTTACCGGACAGGCCCAGCACCTTGGCAAACGAGTAAGGCACGTTGCGGCGGACGTTCACCGTGATGGTGTCGTCGTTCTGCTCGGTCTTCGTGAATACGACGCTCTGGACCTCCGCGGCGGAGATCCCGTTGCGGGTTGCCCAGTCAACTGCCTTGGTTTGCGCTGTGGCTTTATCGCCCGGCAGCCACGCTACCCCGGCCAGCGCGCCCGCGTCGGCCGCGTTCTGAACCTGGCGACGTGTGAGCGCCAGCCGGCCGACATCGACAGCCATCGCCACCATGCCGCACAGCGCCACCATCAAGAACGCCAGCAACGGTAGCGTGACGCCACGCTCACCCTCCGCACGCATCCGCCCGCGAAGTTGCGTACCCATATCGGTCCTCCCGCATTACCCCAGGCCAGCGGCAATCCCTTGCAATCCATGCGTCCTCTTTAGTTACTCGAATGCGCAACCGCAGATCTGCATGGGTGAGCGTCTCCAACGACGGCACAAACTGGCCGTCCGGTCGTTCGGGGAGGTTATTGCGTCACGACATAGGTGTACTGCGGCATCAGCGTACCGGGCGGGTTCTGGCCACCGGTGCGCAGGCCAAACGACTTCTTGCAACGCGGATCGACATCCGGGTCAAGCACCGTACCCGTCCAGTCACTGCCACCAGTGCCGTCAAACTCGTCCAGATCAACGCAGGCGAAGTTGACGATCACCAGGTGCAGGTCGCTGCCGAAGTCGTCGGAATAGGTCACGATCGGGAGCCACACCGGGATGTCATGCGACTGGGCATACTGCAGTTCGTCAATTGGCTCGGTGCCGATGGCATTCCCGCCCTGGTTGTGCACCTGTACAGTATTCGGCTGGATGTAGACATACCGGCTCTTCCAGTGGAAGTAACCCTTGAAGTTGTTGCTGTTAATATTCCAGTTGCAGTTGTCGTACTTGCCGGCGCCCTGATCCTTGCAGCGAGGCAGGATCTTATTGACGTTGCGGTCGGCCCACTGGTTGGAGCGATAAGTGACGGTCTTCCCCGGTTTCACATCCTCGGGTCCACCCTGATTGCCGCCCCACACCGCGTACGGGAACAGCGTACTGCCCTCCGTATCGGCGCCCTGCACGATGAACAGCTGCACACGTGCGGTGGCGGTCACGTCCTTCGTTCCCAGGCCGAACACACGGGCGAAGGTATAGGGCACCCGCCGGCGGACATTGATCGTGAGCGTGTCATCGGCAAACTGTGTGGTGGAGACCACGGCGCCGGATACCTCCGACCACGCCAGGCCGTTGCGCGCCGCCCAGTTATAGGCATCGGCCTGCGCCCGGGAGGGGCTGCCTGGTAGCTGGCGGGCGCCGGCCAGCGCGGCAGCGTCGGCGCTGTTTTGCAGGTGACGCCGCGTCACGGCCAGCCGGCCAATGTCCGCTGCGAAGGCGACCATCCCCGTGACAGCAACCATCGTCAGCGCCAGCATGGGCAGTGCCGCCCCCCGCTCGCGTCCGCGCCGGGCCAGCAAGTTATGGAGTAATCTCATCCTGCACCTCCTGGGAACCCTGCCGGCGGCACACACGCCTGTAGCTCCTGCTCTTCCTATCGACGGTTGCGCAGCTATGTTTAGTTACGAACACGTGCCGGTCCCGAATCATGCGACTGCTGGGTTTGTGTTCTCAACTGGTAAAGGACAGGGAGTCTCTATGGAAACGCTTACCGGCAACCCCAGCCGCTGGCCGCACCTGGAGGCGTGCTATGCGCTGGCAAAGCGGGCCGCCGGCGGATTCGCTCCTCCATCCGCGGCCGATGCCGCCTTCACTGCTGCGCGCTGGGGGTTAGTGATGGGGCTCGCCATCGCCCGGCTGGACAGCGACACGGCCGAGCAGGTGTGGACGCAGCTGGAAGATCATGACCGCGCCCGCGACGGTAACGACGCGACGCAGTTCGCCCGCCGGATGATGCTGCGCGACATGCAGCGACTGACGCGTGACGCGGAGCGCAATGCGGGCGCCGGCCCCTGATGGCGCGGGCGCGCTGCTCAGGCTGGGGCGGCGTCCTCCGCGATCGCCTGCCGTACCGGCGCTACCACCGGCACACCGCCCGCCGTCCAGAGAATCTCGACTTCAATGCCGAAGACCGAACGGATGATCGCCGGGGTGAGCACCTCGCCCGGTGGCCCCTCGGCAGCGATCCGGCCGCGCTGGAGCAGCACGACGCGGTCCGCGAAGCGCATCGCCTGGCTGAGGTCGTGCAGCGCCATCACCACCGCCATGCCCCGCGCCCGGTTTAGCCGGTGCACCAGCTCCAGCACCGCCAGCGCGTGGCCGAGGTCGAGGTAGGTGGTGGGTTCATCCAGCAACAGCACCCGTGGCTCCTGTGCCAGCGTCAAGGCGATCCAGGCCCGCTGGCGTTCGCCGCCGGACAGGTCGGTCAGCGGCCGCTCCGCCAGCGCCAGCATATCCGTCTGCACCAGTGCGGATTGAACCGCGGCGCGATCAGCGGCATCCGGTAGCGCCAGGAACCCCTGATATGGGTGGCGGCCCAGGAGCACCAGTTGCTCAACGGTGAGATCGCCTGGAGACTGCGGGCTCTGGGGGAGCACGGCCAGCGTGCGCGCCAGCTCCGCCGCCGGCCACCGCGACAGCGGCCGTTCACCGAGCACGACCTCACCTGCCGCCGGCTTGAGCAGACGGGCCAGACCGCGCAGCAGCGTGGACTTGCCGGAGCCGTTCGGACCCAGTAGCGCCACGCACTCGCCTGGATGCACCGTCAGGCTCACCCCATCGACAGCTACCCGCCGGCCGTATGCCAGCGTCAGTGCCCGTGCCTGAAGTTCCATCGGCGGCCTGCTCAACCCCACAGATTCGCTTCCTTACGATAGCAGCCCGGCGCCACACCCCGTACCTTTGGACGGGGCGAGCGCGATCACAGGGATGATGCAGCGGCACACCGGCCACGCCACACTGTGCAGGGGGGTCGCATCACGCCGTTGTGGATAGTTGATCATGCTTGAGACGGGCCCGAGACGGTTGCGCTTCGCCGCCCTCCTGCCGCTCCTCCCCTTCATCCTGGTGTTTAGTACTGCCTGCGCGGGCAGCGACTCCGGCGCGGTCCGGCCGCAAAGCAGCGCCGAGCACGACGGCAGCCCAGCCGTGACCGTCACCTGGTCCTTCTGGGGCGACGACTGGGAGAAGGAGTACAACGCCCGCATCGCCCGCGCCTTTGAGCGCGAACACTCGGGCATCAAGGTCGAGCTGGTGCACCAGCCCTGGGCCAAGTACTTCGACTGGCTGCGAGGTGAGTGGAAGGCGGGCCACTCGCCGGATGTGATGTTCCTCAACTACATCCCCTCGTATGTCGCGATCAACGAGCTGGAACCGCTGGATCGCTACGTTGAGCGTGATGCCTTGCGGCTGGACGACTTCTACCCAGCGCTGCTGGATAGCTTTCGCTCCGGCGGCAAGCTGTACGGCTTCCCGCGTGACAACGACACCAAGGTGATCTACTACAACCGCGCCCATTTCGCCGAGGCGGGCATCCCGACGCCCGCGGCGGGCTGGACTTGGGATGATCTGCGCGCGGCCGCGCTGAAGCTCACCCGGCAGGACGGCGCTGCGCAGCGCTACGGCTTCGGCTTCGAGCCAGACTTCTGGTGGCTGGTGTGGATGTGGCAGCACGGCGGCGATATGGTCAATGACCCCTATCACCCCACGGCCTCGCAGCTTGAAGCACCGGCCGTGGAGGGCGCGGTTCGCTTCCTGCACGACCTGATCCATGTCGATCGCGTCACCCCGCCACCGGCGGCGCTCAACACCGACGAGATGAGCCGCCTGTTCCGCGATGGCCGGCTCTCGATGCTGTTCGGCAATCACACGCTCGTGCCCTGGTTCACGGAGACGCGCGGGCTCGCTTGGGACGTGGCCCCGCTGCCGCGTGATGCAGCCCGCGCCAATGTTGCCGGCGGGGCCGGCTATGTCGTCAGCCGCCGCAGCCAGCAGAAGGACGCAGCATGGCAACTGGTGCGCTACCTCACCAGCCCCAAGGCGCAGGCAATTCTGGCCGAGTCCGGTGTGATCACCCCCGCGCGTCGCTCGGTGCGAGAGGATAACATCTTCTTGCGCCAGCAGGGCTACCGTGCCGATGTCTTCCTGTCGGAGACGGAGCTCGGCCGGCCGGTACCCAATTTTCCTGGCGTGACGGATATCTACAGCGTGGTGAACGCGGGGCTGGCCCCAGTATGGAAAGGCGACAAGGCGCCGGCAGCGGCACTGGCCGAAATTGGCCCGCGGGTCCGCCAGATGTTGGGTCTGTCACCATAACGCGGCCACCCGCACGAGCGAGAACATGCGCCAGCTGATCCCATCTCGGTTCCGGCGGAGCATCGGCGCGCGGGTGCTCGCTGGATTCGGGCTGACCGCGGCGCTGGCGCTGGCCGTTGCGGTCATCTCGCTCATCTACAATCGCGACGCCGGCCGCAGCCTGGCCCGTGTCACCGAGCGCGACCGCGAGGTCTCCCGCGACTTTCGCGAGTTGCTGGTCGCGGTGGAGCTGCAAACCGGCGCGGTGCAGAACTTCCTGCTGTCCGGAGACGACCGCGACCTTGAAGCGCTGAAGATGGGGCAGGAGCGCTTTGCCGAGTCGCTGGCACGGCTGGAGCAGCGGCAGGCCATCACTGAACCGGGCCCTACCTTCGCCGAGATCCGCGCCCGCGCCACCGAACTGGACGACGTTGCCTCCAAAGAGATTGCCCTGTACCGCCAGGGCTGGCCGAGCTCGGCCAACTTTCTGTGGCGCACCGAGGGCCAGGACATCAAGGGTGGCCTGCTGCGCGCTATCAACCAGCAGATCGAGATGTACAACGCTGGAGTTGACGCCGATATCGCGGAATCGCGCGACTACCTGCGCTTCGCCTTCGCCGCGTCGCTCGCCATCGTCGCGCTCGCGGATATCACCGCCTTCCTGATCGGCATTGGCATCACCCGCGCCGTTACCGGACCGGTGCGCCAGCTCGTGCGCATGGCGGCCGCGGTCCGCGCCGGCGACTACAGCGTCCGCACCGCCGTCACCGGCGAAGATGAACTGTCGGTGCTGATGCAGCAGATGAACGCCATGACGCAGAGCCTGGCCGGCTCGCGGGACGCGCTTGAACAGGCGCTGGCCGAGACCGCCCGCTCCGAGGAGCGCTACCGGCTGCTGACGGAGAAGGCCAATGACATCATCTTCACCATCGACCGCGAGAACCGTCTGACCTTCGTCAACCCGGCCGTCTGCGACATTCTGGGCTATGAGCCGGAGGAGTTGATCGGCAAACCGCCGGCCATGGTCTACACCACGGCAACGAACGCCGCGGTTGCTGAGCTGGAAATCTGGAGCGAACGCGGCGGTCGCGCGTTCACCGGCGTCATCGAGGCCATCGCAAAGGACGGTCACATCGTTCCGCTGGAGATCAACAGCTCAGTGATGGTGCTGGACGGCGAGGCCATCGGGCTGCACGGCATCGCCCGCGATATGACCGAGCGCTACCACATGGAACAGGAGCTGCGCCGTCTGCATGCGCAGGACCGCCGCCGTGTCGACCAGCTGGTCACCCTCAACGAGATTGGCAATCGCATCGCCGCCCTCCAGCCGGTCGATGTGCTCCTGCCTCAGCTCACGCAGAAGATCGGCCATACCTTCGGGCATGAACACGTGCGCATCATGCTGTCGGATGAGCGGGGTGGTCTGTCTACGGCCGCTTCCTGGCGGCAGGGCCACGAACCCACGCACGAACCTTCAGCGCCGGCCTCGGCGCTCGTGCTGCGCGCGCTGGAGGGCGACGCTGGCTTTGTCGCCGGCAGCGGCCGCCCGGACGATGACGCCGTTACCCGCTACACCGAGATCGCCGTGCCGATCCGTACCGCCTCCGCCGTGCTCGGCGTGCTCGATGTGCGTGGCACAGCCAGCAGCGGGCTGGATGAGAGCGACATCTTCACCCTGCAAATCCTGGCCGATCAGGTGGCGGTCGCCATCGAGAACGCCCGGCTGTACGAGACCGGCCGCCGGCTGGCCGTCTCTGAGGAGCGCAACCGGCTGGCTCGTGACCTGCACGACTCAGTGACGCAGGAACTGTTCAGCATCACGATGATCGCCGGCGCGCTGCCGGTGCTGATGGAACGCAAGCCGGAGGTAGCACGAGAGCGGCTGCAGCGGCTCCATGATCTGGCCCGCGGCGCGCTGGCAGAGATGCGGGCGCTGCTGTTCGCCCTCCGCCCGGCGGCGCTGGAAGATGAAGGGCTGGTCTCGGCCCTGCGCAAGCACGCCGCCGCCTTTGAGCATCGCGAGAACATCAAGGTCAACCTGGACCTGCACGAGGACGATCGCCTACCTCAGCCGGTCGAGGAAGCGCTGTATCGGGTGGCGCAGGAAGCGCTGAACAACGTCGCCAAGCATGCCCGCGCCAGCGTGGTGGACGTTGAGCTTGCCGTCGATGATGGTCACGCGTTGCTCACCATCTCAGACGACGGCGCGGGCATCATCCCGACCTCCACCGAGCCGGTAGGCGCGACCACCCTGGGCATGAAGAGCATGCGCGAACGAGTCGAGCTGGTGGGTGGCGTCCTGCTGATTACTAGCGCCCCAGGCGAAGGCACGACAGTCACCGCCGATGTACCGCTGCCGGCCGCCGGCCGGATAGCCGCCGCGCCGCCCTCGCTGGCACACCCGGAGCGTCATGCCGCCGGCTAACGCTCGATGATAGACTGACGCCACAGGGGCAGCGGCCGGCAACGCGGCACAGGGGGCGGCCATGGCACAGGGCAACCGGCAGGGTGGCAACGGCCAGCACGGAGACAGCCTCGCCACGCGGCGGGCGGCCTGGGAGGCACGGGTTGCCGGCGATGGGCGCGAGGCGCCCGGCCCGTTCATGACCACTTCGTCGCGGCCGATCAACCGCCTGTACGGCCCGACCGACATTGACGGCTTCGACTACACACGCGACGCCGGTAACCCTGGTGAATATCCCTTTACCCGCGGCGTGCACCCTACCGGCTACCGCGGCAAGCCCTGGACGATCCGCATGTTCGCCGGTTTTGGCTCCGCCGAGGAGACCAACGCCCGCTACCGCTACCTACTGGACCACGGCGAAACCGGCCTGTCCGTCGCGTTTGACCTCACCACATTGATGGGCTACGACACCGATGACCCGCTGGCCGAAGGCGAGTTCGGCAAGTGCGGCGTCGCCATCTCCTCGCTGGCGGACATGGAGGAGCTGTTCGCCGGCATACCGCTGGACGAGGTCACGACCTCGATGACCATTAACTCGCCGGCGGCCGTGATCTGGGCGATGTACATCGCCGCCGCCGAGAAGCGCGGCATTCCCCGCCACGTGCTCGGCGGCACCATCCAGAACGACATTCTCAAGGAATACACCGCGCAGAACGAGTTTGTCTTCCCGCCCGAGCCATCGATGCGGCTGGTGGTGGATACCGTCGAGTTCGGTGCACGCGAGCTGCCGAAGTGGAACACCATCTCCGTCAGCGGCTATCACATCCGCGAAGCGGGGGCGACAGCAACGCAGGAGCTGGCCTTCACACTGGCCGACGGCATCGAGTACGTGCAGTGGTGCGTCAACCGCGGCCTGGATGTAGATCGTTTCGCGCCCCGGATCTCATTCTTCTTCAACATCCACAACGACTTCTTCGAAGAGATCGCCAAGCTACGCGCTGCTCGCCGGGTATGGGCCAAGGTGATGCGCGAGCGATTCGGGGCCAAGAGCGAGCGCAGTATGTGGCTGCGGTTTCACTCGCAGACGGCAGGCTGCTCACTGACCGAGCAGCAGCCGGAGGTGAACCTGATCCGCACGACGATCCAGGCGCTGGCAGCCGTGCTGGGTGGCACGCAAAGCCTTCACACCAACTCGCTCGACGAGGCGATTGCCTTGCCATCGGAGAAGGCCGCCCGTCTGGCGCTGCGCACCCAGCAGGTGATCCTGCACGAATCCGGCGCCGCGAACACCGTTGACCCGCTCGGCGGCAGCTACTTCATCGAGGCGCTCACCGCCGCGATGGAGCGGGAGGCGTTCGCTTACTTCGCCAAGATCGATGCCCTCGGCGGCTGCCTGCCCGCGATTGCGGCCGGCTTCTTCCAGAAGGAGATTGCCGACGCCTCCTGGCGCTATCAGCGGGAAATCGACCGCCGGGAGCGGGTGATTGTTGGTGTCAACGACTACGTGCTGCAAGAGCCGCTGGATATTCCCATCCTCAAGATGGACCCGCAGGGCTACGACCGCCAGATCGCCCGCCTCAACCGGGTGCGCGCCGAACGCAATCAGGTGCGCGTTGCTGAGACGCTGGAACGGCTGCGCCAGGCCTGTGCGGACGGCAGGCACAACACCATGCCCTTCATCCTCGACGCCGTCAACGCCTACGCCACGTTGGGTGAGATGATGGGCATCATGCGTGGCGTCTTTGGCGAGCACAAGGAACACGTGGTGGTGTAGGCCACGCCCGCCGGCGGAGGTGATCCGCCTTGAGCAGTCCACCGGCGCCCGATCCTGACCAGGCAGCGCTGCACGACGCGCCGAATCGCCGCAACCTAAGGGGGCAGCCGGCCCCGATCATCGGCCGGACACACGAAGTCTGGGACGTGTGCGGGCTAATCGGCGACGGAACGGCGCGGCTCGTCACCCTGACCGGCGCGCCCGGTTCCGGCAAGACGCGGCTGGCACATGCCATCGCCACCCAACTCGGCAGCTCCTTTCCTGACGGCTCCTGGTTCATCGGTCTGGAGGCGGCTCGTACGCCGGGGCAGGTGATCGCCGCCATCGGTCAGGCGCTGCGGGTGCCGGAAGAGGCCGGCCGGCCACCACGGGAGTCGCTCGCAGCGGCCATTGCGGACCGGCACATCCTGCTGGTGCTGGACAACTTCGAGCAGGTCCTCGACGCGGCGGCAGAGATTGCGGCGCTGCTAGCCGAATGCCCAGGACTCGTCTGTCTGGTCACAAGCCGGGCGGCCCTGCACCTGCGCTGGGAGCATGAGTACCCTGTACTACCATTGGCACTGCCGGCGATACCCCCAGACGCAGGCGGTCAGCGCCGCCCGAGCCGTGACATCTCCCCGGAGATGCTCGGGCAGATTGCCGCCTCGCCGGCGGTACAACTATTCGTCCAGCGGGCGCGGTCCGTACAGCCGGCCTTCACCCTCTCCCCCTCAACCGCCGCCGCGGTGGCGGCCATCTGCACCCACCTCGACGGACTGCCCCTGGCCATCGAACTGGCGGCCGCGCGGGTCAAGTTCCTGTCTCCCGCCGCGCTGCGCGAGCGGCTACATCGACGGCTTTCCGTGCTGGCCGGTGGCCCGCGCGACCTCCCCGCCCGCCAGCAGACGCTGCGCGCGGCGCTGTCGTGGAGCTATGACCTGTTGCCGGCCGGGGAGCAGCGGCGGTTTCGGCGGCTGGGCGTGTTCGCAGGTGGGTTCACCATCGAGGCAGCCGCGGCGGTCGCCGGTGAGGCGGAAGCCGCCACCGGCCGCGCGGACGTGGAAGGCACCGTGGCAACGCTGATCTCCAGTAGCCTGCTCGCCATGCAAGCGAACGGTGCGGACGAGGCGCGGTACCACATGCTGGAGACCGTTCGCGAGTACGCCCTTGAGCTGTTGACGGAGGCACACGAGGGGGAGGAGATTCGCCGCAGGCACGCCATGTTCTTTACCGGGTTCGTGGAGGCCGCCCGCCCCCGATTGCTGGAGGGCGGGCAACAGGCCGCGTGGCTGGCGCGGCTGGACGCCGAGTACGACAACATCCGCACGGCGCTGGAATGGAGCGTCTCCGCGCCGGGGGAGGCCGAGACGGCCGTGCGGCTGGGTGGGTCGTTGTTTCGCTACTGGAGCATGCGCAGCCAGGTGCGCGAGGGCCGCCACTGGCTGCGTCGTGTGCTTGCAGTCAGCGAGGGGGTGCCGGCGGGGATACGGGGCATGGCCCTGAACGCCGCTGGTCTGCTGGCACGCCAGCACAATGACTATGAGCGCGCTACGGCGTGGTTAGAGGAAAGCCTGCACGTTGCGCAACGTGACCGCAACCAGCGGGCGATGGCCGTGGCACTGCACAATCTCGCACTGGTGGCGCAGCACGGCCGGGCCGATTACCCGGCGGCCCGCACCCTGTACGAGCAGTCACTACAGCTGTCCAAGGAACTGGGGAACACCTGGGGTATGGCTGCTGCGCTCAACAATCTCGGCGGCGTCGCTATCCGGATGGGCGACTACCTGGCAGCCGAGACGTACTTGGCGGAGAGCTTGGCGCTGTGCCGTAGTATCGAGGACGTGGAAGGAACCGCGCATGCCCTCGGTTATCTGGGAACGGCGGCGCTGCGACAGGGTGACTTCGCACGGGCGGCGGTACGGCTTGGCGAGAGTATCGAGCAGTACGCCGCTCTCGGCAACCGGCTCGGAGTGGCGCAGTGCCTGGAGGAGATTGCGGCCGTGGCCGCGGGGCGAGGGCGGCCGGGACGTGCGGCGCATTTGCTCGGGGCAGCCGCGGCGCTGCGCGAGGCGATCGCCGTCCCCGGCGACCCAGCGGACTTGGAGGCCGTCCGCGCAACACTGACGATCGTGCGCGACTCGCTGGGGGGCAGCGGCTTTGCACGGGCATGGGACAGCGGCCGTGATGCTACAGCAGATGCCGCGGTGAAAGAGGCGCTCACCGAGGCTGCCGCGGCGGACGGCGATCCCGAGCCGCGAACGCTGCCCACCACCTACCCCGCCGGACTTACTCCCCGCGAGGTTGAGGTGCTCGCCCTGCTCGCGGGCGGCTGCACGAACCGCGAAATCGCCGTCCAACTGGTAGTGAGCGTGGCCACAGTGGAACGCCACATCGCCAACCTCTACGCGAAGATCGGCGCCCGTGGCCGGGCGGACGCCACCGCCTTCGCGCTGCGTAACGGCCTGATGCCGGATGGTGGCCGGTAGCTACAGGTTTTCCCTCAGCGACGCCGCATCTCGCTCACAGATGAAATGCAGGATCGCCGCGATGGCAGCGGCCGTCCGCCCGATTACGCTCGGTGCAGGATGGCGGTGCATACCCGCCGCGTTCACGCAAAGGAGTGTACAGATGGAGAAACAGCATCCACAGCTATTCGGTGGACTTCATGGCGGCGTGGTGCTGCTGCACGGTGGCAAGGCCGGCGGCGTTGTTCTGCGGATGTCGAGCGGGACTGGCTACCGTGCCTTCGGCGCCAGCCGCAACGAAGGGGAGGAGATCCCATCGTAGCGCCTGCGGCGCGGGGCTGAGGGGCGCACCCATCCCGGTGTCAGGCCAGCGGACGGGTGGCATCCGGCAGGCGGCGGCTACCGTACAATTGGTGGCAACGACCAATCGCTCAAAGGCGAGGGGCTCTGATGCGACCAATTGTCCGGATCGCTGCCGCCGTTGGAGTGCTGGTCGCACTTTCGGCCTGCGGCGGTGATGCGCCCGAGCTTGGGGCGGAGCTCGCCACCGTTTCGGTGGAGATGGCGTCGCTACCAGATGGGACCCTGCCCGCATCCGCAGAAGTCGTCATGCCGCCGGCGCCCGATGGGGCCCCTGCCCAGGCAGGGGCGGTGCCGGGCGGCGCAGTCTCCGGCGCCGCCCCTGCACCTGCTGCTGCCGAGCCACGCTCACCGGACGGCTACCCACTGCATCCGTTCCTGCCTGCCGGTGGCAGGGCGCGGGTCGTCGTGCTCGACCCCGGCCACGGCGGCCCGGAAGTCGGCTCGGCGGGGGCGGGCGTGGCCGAGAAAGACATCAACCTCTCCATTGCCCGGCGGCTGCGGGCGTTGCTGGAGGCGGACGGCTTCATCGTCGTACTGGTACGCGACTGCGACTGCCGGGCAACGGTGCCACCGGGCTACGAGCCGCCGGCGAACTGGCAGGCGGCGCGCTGGGATCTGCAAGCTCGGCTGGACATCGCCAACTTGGCGGACGGCGATGTGTATCTCTCAATCCACAACAACGGCTCCAATACCCCGAGCGAAAGCGGAACCGAGGTGTGGTACGACGGCCGCCGTCCGTTCGCGGCGTACAACCTCGCGCTCGCCCAGGTCGTGCTGGAAGAGCAAATACGCGCCATCCGAAGCTGGGGATACCCCACGATCAACCGCGGGCTGAAGGAAGACACCTACTTCCGGGTGCGCGACGGCCGCGCTTTCCCCATCTTCGTGCTCGGCCCGCCTCGTAGCGGGGTGGCGACCACCCGCGCGGCACGGATGCCCGCCGCATTGGGGGAGTCGCTGTTTCTGTCCAACGTCAACGAGGCGCCGTTCCTGGCACGGGAGTCGATGCAGGACGCCATCGCTGCCGGCTACTACCGGGCGCTCGTACGCTACTTCGCCCTGATCGATAACGGCGACCTGGCGCTGCCTCCGGAAGGGCTGGCCGCGGAAACGCCCAATTACTACGACACCCAGGGACCGCCACCCGGTAGCCAGCGTTGACCGGCTTTGCCGCCCTGTGCGAGCCGCCGCTACACTGATGCAGGGGGCGGCGCCATGGCGAACCAACGTGTGCTCGTGGGGATGAGCGGCGGGGTGGATAGTTCCGTCGCCGCCGCGTTGCTGAAGGAGCAGGGCTACGACGTGGTCGGCGTCACCATGCGCCTGTGGACCGTACACGACGCCGCCGCGCTGCCGGGAAAGCGCAACTGCTGCTCCGTGGAGGACATCGACGACGCCGTCGCCGTCGCCCAGACGCTCGATATCCCGCATTATGTCGTCAACTTTGAGCAACAATTCCGTGCCCAGGTGGTGGACTACTTCGTAGACGAGTACCAGCGTGGCCGGACGCCGAACCCCTGCCTGGCCTGCAACGAATTCATCAAGTACCGCACCCTGCTGGATCGGGCGGCACTGCTAGACGCGGACTTTCTCGCCACCGGCCATTACGCCCGTATTGACCAGCAGGGTGGACGTTTCCGGCTGCTGCGCGCGGCAGACCTGGCCAAAGATCAGTCCTACGTGCTATACACGCTGGGCCAGGCGGAGCTGAGCCGCGTGCTGCTGCCCATCGGCGGCTACCCCAAGGACGAGGTCCGGCGGATTGCCGGCCGGTTCCGGCTACCGGTAGCTGAAAAGCCGGATAGCGAAGAGATCTGCTTTGTGCCCGGTAACGACTACCGCGCCTTTCTCGCTGGGCGCGTCCCTCAGCGCCCCGGGATGATGATCGATGTCACCACCGGGGAGACCGTGGGCGCGCACTCCGGGGTGAGCGCATTCACCGTCGGACAGCGCAAGGGACTTGGCGCCTTTGGATCGCCCCGCTACGTTGTGGGACTGGAGCCGGAGCAGAACCTTGTGCTGATCGGCGATGACGCCGCCCTGCATACGGGAGTTGCCGTGGCGGAGCGGCTACGTTTCGTGGCAGGGGCGCCGCCAGCCGGGCCGTGCCGCATTCAGGCAAAGATCCGCTACAAGAGCCGGGCCGCTGACGGCCTCCTGGCCGTCGACGGGGACATCGCCACGGTGACATTTGATCAGCCGCAGCGCGCCGTCACTCCCGGCCAGGCGCTGGTATTCTACCGAGATGATGAGGTCATCGGCGGCGGGACGATTACCGTCGGCCGGCCAGCGCCGGTCTAGGAGCGGGTATGCGCATCGGCGGCCAGGACTTCCCGCCAGGCCAGGGGCCGTACATCGCGGGTGTGGTCAACCTCTCCCCCGAATCACCTAATCAGGATGCGGTGGTGGTAGACGGCGACGCCGCCGTGATGCGCGCGCGCGCCCTGGCAGCCGGTGGAGCGCGCCTGATCGACATCGGCGGTCAGTCGTCCCACTACGCCGCGGCTCCTGTGCCGGTCGCGGTCGAGCGCGCGCGTGTGCTGGGCGGGCTGGCCGCGCTGCGTGACGCCGGGTTTCTGGTATCCGTTGACACGTGGGACGCTGGTATTGTCACGGCTGCCGCGGCCGCCGGGGCGCATCTGATCAACGACTCAGACGGGTTTCAGGACCAGGCCGTAATCGAGGCCGTCGCAGCCGCGGGTCTGCCGGTGATCATCCCGTTTATCAACGGTCCCAACCCACGAACCACGCGGCCGTTTGACACGCGTGACCCTTGGACAGTGATGCTGCCATGGTTTGAAGCAGCGCTGGAGCGGGCGGCGCGGGCAGGTGTGCGCGATATCATCCTCGATCCTGGCACCGGCTACGCCCAGCCACATCTGGATACCGCCGCGAAGGAAGCCTTTCAGCGCCGGGTGTACCCGGGGCTGTGGCGGCTGCGGGCACTCGGTTATCCCTTACTTGTCGCCCTACCGCGCAAGCAAGAGCGCGCAACAACCGTGGAATTGGCGCGCATGATCATCGCCGCAGGGGCGGACTTCCTGCGCGCTCACGATCCGGCCATTGCCCGCGCGGCGATGCAACACGAAGGGGTCGCTTCGTAGAGCGCGACCGTATAGGTGCCAGCTTGGCCGCACCCGACCGTGATACCCGTCTGCATGCCCCTGAGACCGACCGGTTGATCGGCCCCGTGATGCGCATCATTGCCTCGTGGCTGGGACAGGCGGTCCACCCGGTGCTGCTGTCGGTGGCCTCGCTCCTGGCAGCGGCCGTGGCAGCGGCGCTGCTGTTTACCGACCGCGCGATTGCCGGCGCGATTGCGATCCTGGCAGCGGCGGCGCTCGATGCGCTGGCAGGCTGGGCGCCGCGGCGGGCGGGACCAGCCGGCGCCGTGCTGGACGGCCTGGCCGACCGCTACGCGGATACGCTGATGATCGGCGGCGTGGCGGCGCTGGCACACAGCAAAGGCAACGACGTGACCGCCCTGGCGGCGGGCGGCGCGGCACTGGCGGCCTGCGTGGTACTGGCCTACGCCGGGGCGCGGGTGCGCGCCAGCGCCGGGGATGCAGCCGCGGCGGAAGTCTTCGGGTACACCGGCCGCGACGTACGGCTGGCGCTTCTGGCCGTTGGCGTGCTGGCAGGGGCGCCGCTGGTGGCATTGATTGCCGTTGCCGTGTTCGCGGTGCTGCCGGTCGTGCTGGCGCTGGTTCGGCTGCGCGGCCTGCTTACGGAGTCCCAAGACGCATGAGGCGGCGATACCCCGCTTAGGAATGCTTCGGCTCCATTCAACCGCCGTTCTCATTATTGCCGGGCCGAGGAGCCGTGTTAAGATGGCGAGTGCGACCGCTGCAGCCGGTCGCGGCGGGGGTCGTGTGCATGGTGCTATGGGTTGAGTCCCTGCGCGATTGGGTGCTGATCATCTGGGGTCTGCTCAGCATCATCATGGTGGTGATGATCATTCTGTTCGTGTTCGCAATGTGGCGTGGCATCAAGGGGCTGATCGGCAATATCCAGGTGGTCGTCAAAGACGATGTCCGGCCGATGATCGCCATCAGCCGCGAGTCGGTGAATAGCGTCGCCGGTACCACCCGCTTCATGAGTGACACGGTGGTGAACCCGGTGATCCGTGCTTACGGGGTGCTGTCCGGTGTGCGCCGGGGCTTCGGTGTGTTTACCGGCCTCACCGGCCGGGGCAAAGGCGACGGCGCCTAGCACCAAGAGGACAGCGCGATGAGCAAATTACCCCTGGGCCTGCTGGCCGGCGCCATCGCCGGGGCGATGCTCGCCTACCTGACCGAGGACGAAGCGGACAGCCGCAGCCCGCAGTCACAGCTGCAGAGCAATGTCCGGCGCATGCGTGCCGGGTTCGAGCGGGCCCGTGCCGATGCCCGCCGCCCGCGCCCGACAGCGCTCGCCACCCTACCGGCGGGCAGCACCGCCGTGACCGCTCCCGCCCCGAGCTTCAGCGAGCAGCTCAAGATGCGGTGGCACGAGGCGGTCAGCGCGGGCAAGGCGGCTTCGGCAGACAAACAGGCGGAACTGCGGCGCAAGTACCTAGAAGACACCCATCGCGTATGAGCCGGCCACTGGACACCAAACGCGCCGGCCACGGGCATTGAGCCCATGCGCCGGCGCAAGCGGGCTAGCCAGATCGCCGTCTAGCCGCGGTCAATCCACAGCTTCGGGCGGTTCTCCGCACCGGTGCCATACGAATTGTTGCGCTGGAAGTTCTTCAGCCACTCGCGCACGCCGATGAAGGCGGGGCCGGTGGCGGATGGAGCGTAGTACAGCTTCTCGCCCAGGTAGCGCTGGATATCCTTGACGAGCTTGATGCGCTCATTCTCGTCGAGCGTGCGTTCCTCCTTGTCGATCATCGCGTCCAGTTGCGCGTCGTTCACGCCGGCATGGTTCCGGGCGCTCTTGGAGTGGTTCATGTTGTACAGGTAGTCATGCGGGTCGTTGAAGTCGGTTTGCAGGCCGTAGAACACGCCCTCGAAGTTGCCGAAGTAGGTGCCGGTTCCAGGAGTGATGTACTCGCGCAGGTAGTCCTGCGTGACGATCTGCGGCTTGAAACCGGCGTCCTTGAGCATCGAGGCGACCGCTTCCGCCACCTGGTTGAAGCGCTCACCGTAGATATTGTTGGTGAAGATGTAGCGCAGCTCCATGCCGTTGGGATGGCCCGCCGCGGCCAGCAGTTTCTTGGACTCGGCCGGATTGTGCTTGAAGTACTGCGCGCCGGCGCCCATGTCAGCAGTCTTGGGGTCGATCCGGAACTTGGCGAAGTGCGCCGGGAACGAGGGGTTCCACGATCCCTTACTGTCGTAGGCCAGTGCCAGGATGCCATCACGGTCCATCGCCATCGAGGCCGCCTGGCGGATACGTTCATCCTTCAGCGGTGAGTTGCCACGCTGCTGGAAGGCAAGGAAGCCGTACGTCGTGGGCAGGTATTCAAGGATCTCCCCCTTCGGCACGCTCTGCTTGACTTCGTTCAGCCGGTTGGGTGGCACACCGGCGGCGTCAAGGCGGCCCGCCTGGTACTGGGCGACCTCCTGCGCCTCCTCGGTGATGATCACGAGGTTGATACCATCCACATACGGCCGGGGCGCGTCGTAGTAGGCCGGGTTCTTCTTGACCTTGTAGGCAATGTCCGGCTGGGTGCTATCGAGGATGAAGGGCCCGGCCCCGATCATCTGCTTGCTCGGGTCCACAGTGCCGGCGCCGATCTCCTTGGGCATGATCCACAGGTATGTCGGCGCGGCGATCAGCTTGAGAATCGGCGCGTACGGCTTGGCCAGCCTAAAGATGACCGTCTTGGCGTCCGGAGTCTGCACGGACTCCACCAGCGGGTTGGCCTGGGTACCGAACACGGCGCGGTTGGTGCTCTTGGGGTCGGTGCGGAACCGCTCCATCGAGAACTTGACATCCTCGGAGTCGACCGCCCGGCCGCTCACGGGAGCGACATCGTGGAACTTGGCGTTGCCCCGCAGCTTGAAGGTGACCTGCATGCCGTCGCCCGGCACCTCGAAGCTTTCGGCCAGGTCACCTTCGACGTCGTAGTTGTTGGCGGCGGCCGGGTCGGCGCCGGTCTTGTACTTGAGCAGGCGGGCGTAGACATAGCTGGCCAGCGTCTGCGCCGTGAAGGTGCTGTTGAGATGCGGGTCCAGCGGGCTATTGGCGCTTTGCCGCACGCTGATCGTCCCGCCCGGCTTGGGCTGCGCCGTCTCAGCCACTCGGGTGGATGGGGCAATCGTTGCGTCCGTGACTCCGCTCGTGCCGCCGCCACCGCTGTCTTTCTGGTTACCGCCGCCACATGCGGCCAAAAACGCCGCCGTGCCGCCGGCTGCCAGAAGCCCCAACGCGCGCCGGCGGCCCATCCGCCCGCGCGCAACGAAGCCAGCGCTCGGTCTGCTTGACATACTTCCTCCCGTTCGGAACAGTGCGCTTTCCCCCTTCCCGGCTGCCCTCAACGAAGCACGGGACATCGGGGTAGCAACTATTCTGACGCGGAGTTTCGTCTCGCGCTAGAGTCGTATACGTACCGTGGCTGGGTGAACGAGTTTCGGCAGATCCGAACCTGGATGGCTCGGGGCGAACGCCGTCATCGCCAAACGGCGCGGCGGTGCGCAGCTGCGAACGGGCGGGCAGCCGGACGGTGGTCAGCCGGCCTGCTTGAGAAACGCCGCCAGAACCGTATTGAACTCGTCCGGCCGCTCGAAGTACACGGAGTGGCCGGCATCCGCCACCATCGCCAGCTGCGCTCCCGGAATCATTCGTTGCGCCGCGGCAATCACATCCGGCGGAATGAGCACATCATCCTCACCCTCGATGAACAGCACCGGTACGGCCAGCGCCGCCGCCTGTTCGACAGTCACGCTCAGCCGGTTGGTGGGCGAACCAGCGCCCGTGGCCTGGTCCCGCGGGGGGTTAAGGGCAAAGATCTGCTCGTACAAGAAGGCGCCCACCGGGTTGCGCTGGCGGAAGCCCTGGCTGATAGCGCCGCCCAGCAGCGGCAGTCCGGCCCGCCGCTCCTGTGCTGCCGCCCGGGCGGCATCGATCTCCGAGCCGGTCAACCCGCCGGCCGTGTCCGCCATCACCAGCGCCCGTACGCGCTGCGGATGCGTGACGGTGTAGCCCAGTGCCGTCCAGCCACCCATCGACTGTGCCACCAGCCGTACATCCCCCAGCCCGAGATGGTCAATCAGCGCGGCCAGGTCCTCGTCAAACCGCGGCCGCTCCTCCACCGGGCGCGGGTCCAGCGAGCGGCCGAATCCGCGGTGATCGAAGGTGACGCAGGTGTAGCGGTCACGGAAATGAGGCACCTGCTGAAACCACGAGAGGTGATTGCCACCGGCGCCATGGGCAAAGACGATGGCGGGACCTTCCCCATGCCTTTCGTAGTACAGATCCGCGCCCATGAATGACAGTACCGGCATTCCGTCCCCCTCGCCTTGAGCCGTCGGCAGAGCGCCGCGCCCGCCAGTCTACACTGTGGACAGGACGTGCGTAGTGAGTGCCGGGTGAGCATCCAGGACTCGCTCACTTGCGCGGACACGACGCCGGCCAGGCGCGTTCGGCGCGGGGCGAGCAATTGGTCTGGCGGCAGGCACCGGTGTCGCTGCTGCACCGGCATTCTGCCGCCCCGGCCATGCGTCGCGGGTACCGGGGCGGGCGGGCCGCCCCAGCGTGTGCTACTGGGGGCGGCCGGAGTTGAGAATGGCCTTGCCGTTCTGGGCGGTGGTGAGCGCCTGCTGGCCCAGCCAGGCCGCCTGGCCGTCGCCCTGTGTGGCCGTCTTCACGCCGAAGTAGCCGATGGCACTGCCCACGCCCAGGAAGACGGACAGCGAGCCCAGGTCCACGTAGCCCTGTACGTCATCCCCGGCGGCGTCGATGCTGTTGCTGCTGAAGCGGATGGTCATGGTGTGCCTCCCTCGGTGCTGCTCACTTGCTGATGGACCAACCCTACGAGGGCGTGGCGACCGGCCCTGTCGCCGGGGATACAGCCGCCGGCCGTTCTGGGCCGTTTTCAGGGGATTGTCAGGCGGCACGACTGGGCCGATGGCGGCGACCGGCCGCCTAAGAGGGCAGTGATCGGGGCGGGCATTGACTCGGTGGGCTTCATCTTCGGCCGGTGCCCGTGCAACCGCCGCAGGACGCAGAGCGCCGCCGGTTGACACCTGACCGCCCGCCACGGCGCCCGGCGCCGCCGTTTGCCACGACGGCCGGCCATAGCTCCATACGCGCCCGCGCGCTCCTCCTCTTGCTGCACGAGCGCCCACGGTCACCCGAGCCGGCAGCTGGGACTGGTAGACGAGCCACGTGGCACGAGGAGCGGTACAGCCCAGAGCCGCCTCGAACACATTGATAATGACAAGTGTGCGAAGGAGTCAACGCGGTGAGTTCAGCGGAAGCGTGCCTGGGCGCCGAACAGTACTGCTATCTGACAACAATCGGCGGCCAGACCGGGCAACTGCACGAGATCAAGATCTGGTTCGCGGCGGCCGGCAACACGAGCTACCTGATGAACGACGGAACCCGACGGTCGCCGGGGGCGAGCGGCTGGGTGCGGAACGCCCAGGCACAGCCCACGGTGCGTGTCCGGATTCGCGATAAACGCTTCGCGGGTGAGGCGCGGGCGGTGCCTTTCGACAGCGCCGAACACGAACGGGCGCGCAACCTGTTAGTCGCCAAGTACGCAACGACGGAGGACGGCCTGTCACGCTGGCGGCCAACCGCGTTCCCGGTGGCGATCAGCCGTCACCCCGCCGGAGCAGGTGGCCAGCGTCACCGGCGAGCCGGGTTGCTACACGCGTTGGTCCGTGCCGTTCCACGTCGGGGTACGCGTAGGGGGAGGAACACGAAGAGCGGGCGCCGTGCCCGCTCCAGTGCTGGGAAACCAGATGCAACATGGCGGAGAGGGAGAGATTCGAACTCTCGAGGAGGTTGCCCCCCTACGCGATTTCCAGTCCCGCAGCCGAGCGTTCACAGGGTGTCATCACGTGCCATTACGTCGAATTTTGAATCTGGTAGGTGCCCTCATTGTGTCGCCACGAGTGCTGTGGTGCCGCCCGTGTCGCGCCGGTTTGGGTCAGGGTTTGGGTCAGTTTGGGGACTACGGAGCCGGCCTAAATTGAACGACTCCTCGCCAATTGGTCAGTTGGCACATGCGCGAGAGTGTTAAGTCCCTACTAGCTTGTCGACCGAGGAACCAGCAGCAGCCTCGATGACAGATTGAGGTCATGCCGAAGACAGACTACAATAAGAACATACGTTCTAGATGCTGGATGCTGTAGCGCGTTCGGTACGGTGGAGAGGTGTACATCCAATGAGCGATGTCCGGATTGAGGTCTGCTGTGCTCTCCCCGTCATCCGCACGGCCGACTATAATGGCGCCGCTCCTCCCTCCCCATGCTCCGGCATGCTGCGTGTCGGATACCCTGTTCACGGAGCGCCGTCCATGCGCACACGGCTCCCTTATATCTCCATCAGTCGAATCATCGTCCACGACATTCCTCGCCGGTTGAAGGCTAGCACCGGAGACATACCAATCTACAGCGAGGTCGAGAGCCCGCTCGATGGACCGACCGGCCCTCAACTGCGAGCGTTCTTCCGCGATCGGATCGTGGAGTGCGCGAACTCGAGTGGGGCGCTTGATGTCGTGTTCGACGCGAACGCCAGCTCGGTGGTACCCGGACTCGTCACCGATTGGCTGCAAGGACCGTCGGCCGATCTGGTCGCGATGTCGAAGCAGATTGGGGAGCATCTGCATCGCTCGCAGCCCGGTGCGAGCCCGCCCGGGCTAGTCACAGTCATCGATTGCCCGCTCTCTGCCGATCCTGCAATCGCGGTGCTCAAGCTTGAGCGCGACGAGGGCGTTCGACTCCAGCAACTGAAAGTCGACGGCCAGCCGACCTTCAGCATCGAGCGAATCCCCGACCTCATGCTGACCCAGCGGACGAAGGTCTTCAAGCTCGCGATCTTCACGCGGGGGTCGGATGGGGTCGTTCGGGGTTTGGTGGTGGACCACCAACGCGGCTACTTCGAGAAGGCGGAGGTCGCCACGTACTTCCTCAGAGACTTCCTCGGGTGCGCACTGCAGCAGGAACCGTCCGTCGTCACCAAGCACTTCAGCGACGCCGCCCAGGAGTATTTCAACGACCAGATTCCCGACCCGGAGCTTCGCTCGCAGCTGATGCTCCATCTGGTTTCCGAAATGCTCCGAGCAACTCCCACGCTTAGCCCGCGGAAGTTCGCGGAGGATTATATCCCATTGTCGAATCGGCAGGCATTCCTAGACCACTTGAAGACGAGTAGCGTCTCGGATACGCCGTTCCCGAAAGACATCTCCCAGATGAAGCGACATCTGAGTCGCGTCGCATACGAATTCGCCAGCGGCATCACGATCTTGGGCAGCCAGGAGGTTCTTGAGGAGAGGATGAAGCTGTCTATGACAGACAATGGCTCCACGAAGGTCGAAATCGAAGACCAGTTGAAGCAAATCCGGACACGGGCATGATCAACCTGACCGCTCTTCGGACACAGTGGCTCGCCGAGCAGCCGACGTACAAACGGCTCGCGGAATTCGTCGATGACCAGCTTGATATGGCCCTGCGCCGTCGCGGGCTCAAGGCGCGCATCACACATCGCGAGAAGGACGCGGCGAGTTTCGTCAAGAAGGCGATACGCAAGGGCTACGATGACCCCATCGCTCGCACGACTGACAAGGCCGGCGTGCGCGTAGTCGTATTCTTCATCGACCAGCTGAACATCGTTCACACCGTTATACACGACCTATTTGATGTGAAGAATCTCGAGAATAAGCTCGATACCCTCAAGACGAATGAAGTCGGGTATTTGTCGGTGCACTATGACGTCCAATTGAAGCGGTCTTCAGAACCGTCGATCCAGGACCTTCTGGAGAAGCCGTGTGAGATACAGGTGCGCACGCTGTGCCAGGATGTGTACGCCGAAATGTCGCATGTATTGGCGTACAAGACGGAGCTGGAGATGCCTCCCAACATATTAAGGCAGGTTCACGGGATGAGTGCGTTGCTGGAGGTGGCCGATAGGCAGTTTCAGACGGTCGACGACATGACGCGGGCGCTGCCAGGGGCAACAAGCTATCGACTGCGCGCAGCGCTGGAGATGCTCTACTATCAATTCGCCGTGGCGGACCTCGACCCGGACCTGACAACGATGGTACTTGAGACTCTCCTACCGATCGTCAGCCCAACCGATGTGGACGAACTCAACGCGCGACTCGAGGAGTTCGTCCAGCAGGAGCAAGAGCGTATCCAACTCGTGTTCGACTCGTCCAAAAATACGGCAGGCCCTGTCTTTCTGACGCAGCCGGAATCGCTGCTCCTGTTCTTCCTCTTGGAACGCGATCCGTACCGCCTCGCTGAAGCATGGGCCAGGCGCCTTCCCGTGGACGAGTTGGAGCGCCTGGCGACCGCTTGGGGCCGGCCACTGGATGTCCCGTAGCGGCTAACCGGAGGGGACGGTTGTCATTCGGCATGCGGACCTGACCACCCGCATGCTGAGGTCGTACGTGCCAAGCTGGCGTAGCTCAGCTGATTAGGTTTCAGGTCGTCTCGACCAACCACGCACTCTCTGGTCGAGGCTATGAGCGCTTTTCTCCTCCAATGAATCTCTGTGGTTGATTGAAGTGAGACGAATCTCCGAGCCTGGAATCCAATACAGCAGCTGGTCGGCGTTCGATCCCTGTTTCTAGAAGGAAACGACTAGACGGAGGCGGCGCTTGTGTCGCCAGGTCACGGGAGTCCATGTGTGGCATCGCGCTGCCAAGTGGCAGCACCGAGTCTTCTTGGCGGCGTGAGCCGTCCTCTTCACCTCTTCCTCGTCTCCTCTTCCGCCGGTTCGCCCCCTCCCCGCCTGCGGGGAGGGTCCACGAGCGTGCCTTCCTGACGAACACCAGTCCTGAACACTGGGGTGAGTACAGGAAGTGGTCAGAGGCGCGGAGCGCTTCGACCAAATGCACGCGAGTGGGGGAGGGGCAGTCTCGGCAAATCCCGACCCACGGGAGGATTAGCAGGTGCAGCCTGCGGTGCCGAGACTGCCCCTCCCCCTTGGCGAACCGGCTTTCCCTTGCATTCCCCGCGCGCTCGCGCGCTTCCTCGCTTCTTCTCTCTGCTGCTTCTGTATCCAACGGTGTGTGTCGTGCGAGCCTGTGGACATCGGCTCCACGGCAACCTCTACAGCAAGGTCTACGGGGTGAGGACCGGAGCTACTCGTTCACCATTCGTACTCGGGCCTCAGTTGGGGCGACGCCCGGCATGCCGTATAGCGATGAGCGCGATGGCGTCATCCGTGTCCAGGCGCAGCTCGTCGCCTGGCAACGAGCCCGCGCTCGTCGGTGCGGTCTGAGGCACGATCGTGCCAGCCGTCCTCCCCTCCCCGTACCGTCATGGCGCCGCGCCCTTGTCTGCCGCCTCCGTGGTGCCAACCAGGTCTTCGACCACGGAGAAGAAGTACGGCATCGCGCGCCGCACGCGCGGCTGCTGCCGCGTAATGGACCTGGCGCCGTAGAGCGCGCTGACAAAGGCATCCTCGGCAAGGCCCGAGGACTGCCATAGGCGGACCGCACGCGTCAGGCTGCTTGCCGGGTGGGAATCGTTCAGCTGCCGGCTCACGTCGGCCAGCGTCACGGCAAGGTACGGCGGCGCCTCGACCCGGGGGCGTTGCCGGCGCGGCACGCGTACCACCCTCTCAGCCCGCACAGAACGCGACATGCGGGCCGTTTGGTGCCGAGACGGTGTCACATGCGTCGCGGATGGGAATCGCCCTGCTACGGGCTGTTTGTGCGCTCCTGGAGGGCGCTGTGGCAGCCGGCTGCGAAGGACATCGCCGACCACCATCATCCCCTGTCGTCCAGGAGGCGGCGTGACGTGCTCGGGGGTTTGACTCGCTGGAGGTCGGGTGGTGCGCTCCGCGTGAGCACCATCCTCCCCTGTAGGATTGGGTGAAGTCTGGCTGGGAAGGGACCGCTGGGCCTGGTGGGCTCCTGCACTCTGTGCGCGTGCGCTCTTCGAAGTTATCGAGAACTCTGTTTCTTGCTGTTCTGTATCTTGTGACGCTGTTTCTTGTGGGTGCATTTCCTGCACTACCGGTGGTGTATCGGGTGCACTACCCCCATGCAGCGCATGCACTACCCCACCGCCTGAGCGAAACCGCAGGCGGTAGACGTTGACGTCGCTATCGCCCTGCGCCGTTCGGCGCTTATCGACCGTGATGACGCCTTTGGCCACGAGGCCGTTGCAGCCATTGATCACGCCGCGGCGGGACAGGCCCGTTCCGTGGTCAAGCCGAACGCCCGCGCGGTTGGTGATGCCGTTGACCATCTGGCTCACCGAGATTGCGTCGTGGTCCTTCTTGAAGCCGAAGGTGCGGCGCACGATATATAAGAGCACCCGCAGCTCCGCTTCCGAGAGCTCGGGCGCCAGCACGTCAAAGAGCTCGTCGGGGACCGACGTGTAGGTCGGGGTGTCAAACCCCGCAAAGTAGAAGTGGTTGGTGTCCTGTGTCTTGCTCATAGGTGTAGTGGGTGCTCGGCCGTACTCCCCCGCTCGCGCGCCATTCCGAACGGGCGCACGCCCGGCTACTCGTCCCCTGACTCGTGCGCCGCTCGGTAGCGGTCCAGTGCCTCGCGAACCATCTCGCTCATACTGCCCTTGCCCCCGGCCAGCTTGTCAGTCAGCGAGACCTGGCGCAGCCAGTCCATCTGATCCTGGAAAATCTCAAACGAGCAGCGGGCAATCGTACGCCGCACGGGAACCCGGGCGTTCGGGTCAGCGGTGGTTCGGGCGGGCGGAGTATCGACTCCTACCACGTTCGCGGGTCCAGGCATCGGCTGAGGGGCATTGGCCGGCGAAGCGCCTGCCGCTACGGCGGTATGCGGTGGAGTGGGCTGGCCGGTACGCGGCGGACTGAAGAACGCGGAGCGTTCCAGCTCATCGGCAATGTGTTCGGTGGTAAGCTGCTTAGTCATTGAACAGTTCTCCTATCAGTTTCTGATACGCCAGTGCTGATTTCGCATGCGGGTTGAAGGCAAAAATGTCCTTCTTGTTGAAGTGGGCGTCGCGCAGGTCGGTGTTGCGGGGGATGACGGTGCGGAGCACATCGGTGGTATAGGTCTGGCGAAGAATCTTGAGCGAGGTCATGCTGTTGACGGTGGGGTCGGCCATGGTGAAAAGAAAGCCCAGCAGTACGAGCGCCGGGTTGAAGAACTCGCGCACCTCGGAAAGCACCCGGCCGATTTGGACGATGGAGTCGAGTTCAAAGTAGCCGGGCGAGACCACCACAAGCACCTTGTCCGATGCTGTAAAGGCGTTGATGGTCAGCCACGAGAGGGCCGGCGGGCAGTCAATGAAGACGTAGTCATACTGGTTCTTGATGGGGTCGAGCTGCTGGCGCAGCCGCGCCTCACGGTGGTCGATCGCGGTTGTGAGTTGTACGTCCGTTTCTGAGAGCAGAATGTGCGAGGGCACGACATCGAGGCCCGGGACTTTCGAGGGATGCACCGGCAGCGGCTTGCGGCCGAGGATGGTCGCGCACACCGTCTGTTCCTGGCGGATGGCCGGATACTCGTCAAGCAGGACTTTCGATGAGTTGGCTTGCGAATCAATATCAATAAGAAGAACGTTCTTACCCTTACGGGCCAGACCCGAAGCAAGCGAGATGGAAGTGCTGGTCTTGCCAACGCCTCCCTTTTGTGAGGCTATACTGATAACCATAGACGTGATGCGCCAGAAACCGGAAAGGGTCATTCTGCGCTATCACATTTAGATTACCGAAATCACATCATCTTTGTCAATGTGTCAATCTATATCACGTGTTTTGCGCATGTGAGGCCACTGTGCCGACTCACACAAGCGCAATAGTAGGTTAAGTGGGATAGAAGAATAGGGTTCATTTCCCACCGGGCGTCTTCCCGAACGAGCGCACGGACGGGGGCCGTCTGGATGACTGGGGAACGTGCATGCTACTGCCTACGGTGTGGGCGGTTCCAGTCTGGTGATTGCGGGGATAGCGTCGAAGTCCTCGTCCCACGAGTAGAGCGCAACGGCGCCGGCCCGCTCCATGGCGGCCAGCAGCATCACGTCGCCGAAGTCGAGCTTCGTCTTGGCATACAAGTCCAATGCGCGCACGAGAATCCGTCGGTTGGGCAGCCGCAGGTTCGGCAGCCGCAGCAGCGGCACGAGGCCATCCCGGATCGCGATGCGAGAGAGGTGATAGAGCCGGCGGGAGGAAAGGACGAAGACGACATCGGCAATCACCGTATCCGGGGCCCGCACAGTGAGGATCCCGGCCTCAACCTGTTCGAAGAGGCGGCGCGCCGCCTCCTGCTTGGCGGGGTCGTCGCCGGTCAGCAGGCGGATAAAGACATTGGTATCGATAAACGGATGGGTCATGAATGCTTGGATCGGTAGGCCGCCGCACGCTCCTCGGCCACGATGTCCTCGATTTCATTCCAGGAGCGCGGCTGCGCCAGTGTACCGGCGATGCCGGCGAGCTCCCGCACCGAACGCTGGGGAACCGGCGGTAGGTCGCTCGTGTCGATGAAGGTGCGCCGGGAACCGCGGCCAACGGGCTTGGTGGCAGGCACCAGCAACGCCACGGGCTGGCCATTCTCTTCAATCACCTGTGGGCGTCGGGTGCGCTTCAGCTGGTCTACCAGCGTGGTCAGTGCCGGCGCAGAGTGGATGTCGATAGGCTGCATTTCTTGTGCCATAATTGTTTACCTCGACTAACATTATATCACACGAGCACCGCCGTTGAAGGCGATGGTACGTCGCTCAGAGCGGACGTCCGGGTCGGTAATGTCCCTCGGTCCAGGGCCCGTGTTGGATTTGACGTTGCCGGCGGGCGGCGAGCAGGGCCAGTACATCTGCGGGCAAGGTGACAGCCTCGCCGCTGGCGAGAATCCGCTCAATGCGGCGGTGGATGGTGCGTGGCGGCAGTTCACCCAGAACGGCAACGTGCCACTCCTGGTTGAGAATCAGCCTGTACACCGAGAGGTCGGAGGGCCGCCCGTTGAACACCGCGTCCTGCGCGGCAAAGTAGGCCCGCTCCGCGGTACCCTCGGTTCGGAAACGCGCCGTCCGCGAGTAGGGGAGCCGTTCGCGTTCGGTTGATGATGGTTGTTCCGGACCGCTGCCTCCGGGCGTGCGTTCGGTCAGAGGCGGGCCACCTCCTTTCGAAACACTCCTGGCTGAGCCCTGTCATAGCCAAGGGTTGAGAGAAAGCCCTGCCACTGTTCATGAGGAAACTGGTCCTCCCAGGTGGTGAGAAGGGTTGCGGCATCAGCAAAGCGCCGGGACAGATATTGCTCGTAGCGAGACCAGAGCGTTCGGTACAGGAATGACTCACGCGGGTCGCCGACACCCGCGGCTGCCTCAGGGATGAGTTCCCAGAGGACAATCGTGTGGTGAGCTGGATAGTGCCAGGCCTGGCCGTCGGCCAGGCGCAACTCCCGAGCGATGGCGGAACTGGGAATCATGAGGTGCGTGTGCAGATAGTCGCGGACGTCGTCTCCCACCGACACGTCGAAGAGTTCCGCGCTACCGCGCCGGCGAAAGCGCTCCCGCTCATGGTGCGAGCGCGCCTGCAGCGGATAGTGACCGCCGCCGAAGTAGATTCGGCCCAGCTCCTCGTGCTCATGCCAATAGCTGCGCTCCGCCTCGGTTGAGCCTCCGCGTTCCCTCATGCACGCCGCACCTCCTCAGGTGTGCGCGTCGCAAGCTGATGACCGCGAGCGGCAAAACCGCTGGCAAGTCGGACGAGCAGCTTTCGCTGCCCGAGATGCGTCCGCGGCAGTACGAGCAGCACGGCGCCTTTGGGAAGGGCCCTGGCAATGGACTGATAGCGACGACGATAAGGGAGCAGGCTTGCGGGCACGAGGACGATATTGTCAAAACGTATCCCAGGACGCCGCAGCGCCCGGGGAGGCCGAGAAGCGAGCAGCCGCGTCATTGCCGGACCGCCCCCTTCCGCCTGCGGTCAGACAACGCACGTGAGCCGGCGGTTTCTTGCCTGATCGCGTGCTGGGGCCGAATCCACAGCTCCTTGCCCAGAACCTCAAGGCAGACTTGGTCTCCGGGTGTGAGGCCTAGCCGCTCCCGCTCAGCCTTCGGCAGGGTAAACTGTCCCTTGCTGCTGACAGTGATCGTCTTGACCGGAAACATTGAACCGTCTGGCTTTAGTCTCGCTAATATTACGCGGTTGAGTTTCATTGTGGATATTATATCACAGATGGTATATGCTAATACTCATATATAGCCGCGCCAAGTTAAGTTGCCATGCGTATGAGGATGAGGAAACGGAGAACAACACTCAAGGTGCAACTGAACGGTAGAGACCTCGCCGCCCTGGCACGGTTTGTTGCAGCAGGACGGCTATGGTCGCAGGCTGGCTGTCCCCGGGTGGTGTCATGACTGAAGAGAGCGATAATCCGCTTGGGCATGAACACCAAGGAACTGTAGTTGCACAGACAGTACAAGGACTTGCGCTGCTACGGGAAAACATTGAATCGCGTTCCTATAACGTGGGCAGCAGGCGGTAGATAGTCAATCAGAGTTTCTAAAGCATTACTACAGACACACTATCATGTTTCAAGATGTTTACCTTATCGTTTCCTTTACCTTGATTGGGGTGGCCATTGGCCTCTACACAATCTTGTCCAATCCGGCCGTCTTCTTAATTCTTGCTGTAGTGGCGTTATCTGCATACACTCTACGGTTCTTCTTTACGCCGCTTGTAACGTCATTCACCGTCTTCGCCGCAGGCATCGTATTGGCGGACATAGTCCTCCTCAAGCCGCAAAGTATATCCGAACTGTTTACGAACTTGTTTCCACCTGAACCCCACGCATACTTGATGGATTCACCACTGTTTCCCTATGCGCATCTGGTTGCAGTGCTGACTGTCGCCACGATCATTGCCATGGCCGTCATTGCCGGTCTACTTACCAGCCGACGATATCATACTCGACGGAAGCGCTCGACACACAGACCCATCACCTGACTTAGACTCCTCACTCTTCATCGATTCCCAGCGCAGGATAATCCAGGCAGACTCTCATCGTATCCACAGATAATGTGCAACTCTCGGTTCTCTCCAGGTAATACTGCTATTCGAGTCACCCACCGGCTGACTCGTACGGTTAGCATAGCGTCAATCCATGGCACCCGGACTACACCGCAGCCCTGCACCGGCGTGCGGTCCGAATGAAACAGCGTCCGCGACGATCGGTCCGGCCATGTGGCTTCGACAACACCTGGAATGGTGGTTGCCAAACAGACGGTTAGCTGTACGTCCTGTGTGATAAGCGAGTATGGGAGTGGCGTATTAGCGCGAATCATATTGACCACTGCAGACGCTGCTAACTCACGGATACAGAAGTGAAACAGATCCCCGATGCCACATCCTGTCGTGCTCCATGAATCGTAGAGGGCTGCACGTTTGGCTGTGGCGTTGGCCGGAACAATAGCATACCAACTTGGGACGATCGCGTCGAAGGCATAGGCAAAGTTGAAGGCATGCGCCTGGCTCATTTGTTTGATGTTTGCAACTGTGTTCAGATCAGTCAGCACTTCGGCCTTGGCTGGGTCCAACGCTGGGACAACAGGAAGGAGCGGGCAGGACAAGATACGCAGGAGTGATTGAATTGTGTTCAAGAGGCCGATCGACGGAGCGGTGCAGTACTGCACCAATACGGTCGTATTGAGCCACGCGCCGTTTACAGGAGAGTCAAGGGTGATAATTGGGACGCTGCGATTGGCCGTTGCGCCGCCCCAGAATGAAGCCACGGCGCCTCCGAGGCTGTGGCCGATGATGGTCAGTGGTAGCGGGCTGGGACTAGAGAGAGTACCTCGGGCGACAGCGACGATGGCGTCCATCGCGGAAGCGGACTTGGACAGGTCCTGGCCCGTGGTATCGCCGAAGTAGCTGAGTACTGCTTTGGCTGTGGTATCGGTGCCGGAGTAAGAATACGGCAACCAAGCAACACCCGAACTGCCGCACAGCACAAGCGGTCCGGCGACCTGGTTGGGGAATGGCGGCTGCACCGCAATGGCACCGACCGGACTGAGGGGAAGCGTCTCATCTGTCGTAGTCGGTTGGGGACAGTTGAGACCAGCCATAATCGTGGCGAAGCTGTTATAGGCGCGCGTGTACGGGTTAAAGTGCTTCTGGGCGTCCTGCTTGAGGTCAATGCCGGGTGCGAAGACGACCAACTTGTCGATAACGATAAGCGGACTGCTGGTGGCAGTAGTCGGTCCGCTTGCTGCAGCCGTAAGCGTGTAGCTCCCGCCATGGGTCATTGAGCAGGCGAAGGTCGCGACGCCGGCGACCACCGTCTTCGTACGCCCGCTTGCGCAGACGAGATTGCCGGGGCCGGTGCTCGTACTCCCTTTGTCCAGCGTCACCACGGTGCTGTTGTCGGTGATGACTGTGGTACCGCTCGCGGTTTGGACGGCAACCTGGGTAGTGAAGGTCTGACCGACGCTCAACGTGGTCGGTGGCTGCTGAGTGAAGGCGAGTTTGATTCCAGGGGTCGCACTCGTGGAGCCCCACACCCATGTATCTCCGAAGAACGAGCTATTATCATCGCCGCCGAACAGCACTAAGTTGCCGCGACCACCATCAGGAGAGATAGCGGCTCGACCGCGTGGAGATGGCTTGATAGCTGGATTCAGCGGGGCCCAGGTTGAGCCATTCCAGGTCCACGTGTCACCCAGTGGTAGGCCCTGGCTGTCGTCTCCTCCGAAGAGGAGCGTTGCTTGCCTCGCTGGGTCGTAGGCCATGGCCTGATAGAACCGCGCCGACGGATAGGTCGTGGGAAAGAGCTGCCTCCACGAGGTCCCATCCCACGCCCAAGTATCGTTACGTGCGCCAGCCCCAAAGCCACCGAATAGCACTGCTTGCTGCCGTGCAACGTCATACACCATACTCGCCCCGTACCGACCCGGGGGCGAGGAGGCGGGGTGCAGTTCAGTCCACGAGGTCCCATCCCACGCCCATGTATCCCCCAAAAGGCGTGAGCCAGAGTTCGATCGTTCGAGTCCGCCAAACAGCACCACCCGATTATGCGCCGCATCATAGGCCATGGCTGCCTCACTGCGTGCCGGTGGGCTAATTGCAGGATGCTCTTGCCTCCACGTGGTTCCGTCCCAAATCCATGTGTCTCCGAAACTCGTGCATCCACCGCCGCAAATAGTGCCGCCAAATAGGACAATCCGCTGGCGGGAAGCGTCATAGGCCATCGACGGCGAAACTCGAGCCGGTGGACCGCTGACAGTACGCTGTGCCCACGCAGTGCCATCCCACGTCCAAGTGGCAGTTTGTTGACCTGGGCACTGGTCACAGCCACCAAACATAACAACTTTCCCACGCGCGTCATCGTACGCCATGACCCCGCCGTGACGTGCGCCAGGGCTCGCGGTTGGGAACTTCTGGGTCCATGTCCCAGGAGTACCTGAAGGAGCAGGCGCTGGTGCGTAAAGCTCCGCAGTGGTGGAGGAAGGGTATCCGCCGGCCACCAGTACACTGCCAGTGCTCAGAAGAGCCATGGAGTGCACTGCATGGGGAACAACCATATCGCCGGTACGCGACCAAGAACTGCTGCTTGGATCGAAGAGTTCTGCGCTAGCCAGAGCCTCGTTGTTTCCTGTTCCGCCGGATACCAGCACTTTCCCATTAGGCAGCAGGGCGGCCGTGTGTCCAAAGCGGCCAATCGAGAGACTACCGGCAGAGGACCACGTACCAGTAGCAGGGTCAAAGAGTTCCGTGGTGACCGGAAGAACGCCGCTCTCCGCCCACCCGCCTGCAGCGAGAGCCTTGCCGCCCGGCAGCAACACCAACGTGTGCGCGGCTCTCGCCGAACGCATAGCCGCCGTGGGCGACCAAGTTCCGGGAGCCGGATCGAACAACTCCGCACTCGCGAAGGCTGGCGCGCCTCCATACGTTCCGCCACCCGCGACGAGCACTCTTCCGTCAGGAAGGAGCACTGCAGTCGCTGAGTCGCGCGCCACGCTTAGACTGCCGGTACGCGTCCATACACCAGTGGCCGGATCATAGATCTCGGCGCTCGAGGTCGGAGAATCACAGTGGATATCGCATCCACCGGCGACGAGCACTTTGCCGCTAGGTAGTAACGTCGCAGTATGACCACGCCGTGCGACATTTAGGTCACCGGTTCGGATCCAGCTCTTGCTGTCCGGATTGTACAGTTCTGTCGTCGCCAGCACCCTGAAACAGCATCCAGAAGCAGTATGCCCTCCAGTGACCAGAACTCTGCCGTCTAACAACCGCGTCGCAGTGTGCTGAGCACGTCCAATGTCCATGCTGGCAGCAGCCGACCATAAGCCGGTCCCAGGATTATAGAGTTGAGAATTGATGTCGCTGCCCCCGACAAGCAGCACCTGACCTGTCGAGAGAAGCGTCAAAGTATGCTCCTCCGTCTGTGCTGATACCATATTGCCAGTGATCGACCACTCGCCCGGTGGCTGGTCCACTGATGATACGCGCGTAGAGAATCCCATTCCGCCTGTAAGGACGCAGGCCACGAGTATGAACAGAACGTAAGCGGTACTATGGGAGCGGCGGAGGGCATGCGCCATATTGAACTCCGGCCAGCGCTTCCCGGCCCATGGCGGCAGCGGCAGATGGTGGTCGCCATCCCAGGACATACGATCGACTTGACGAAGTCTGCCCGAACGGAGAAAAGCTGTCAATAGGGTAACAACAGACAACCGTCCGGACATTAGGAAAGGTGCGCGGTCGTGGCATCACAGACCACCCCGCAAACGAGTTACGCTCCTTGCGCACAGGAAACACGAGTTTCAAAGAGCAGAGCTGCGAGCAGGCTTGTTTGGCATGTCAACGTTACCTAGATTGAGATGCTTGACCCATAGTAATTGCAGTAGCCTCGTGATAGACCGCGCTCTCAGCACTTACGAAGTATCTGCCTCATCTTCGTGTCGCACAAGAAACAAAGGGCGACATGCGACGGGGAGCACACCGTCGATCATATGGCCGCACCGCTGCGGCGGGGAGCAGAAGTAGAGGATATAGTGAGCGGCAGATTGGATGCCGAAGAAGAGCGGAGACCCAGGGCGACTGCACTTCCCGTCGGTGCCGGAGCGCCGACAGAGCAGTACTCCACCTCAATTACGGGTGAACGTGGGTGCGGATAAACAAGCAGTCCAGCGGTGGCCGTGGCGAGTATGAACTCGTCCAAGACGCTCCAGGCGACCGACGGCAAGAGACACTTCTCGGCCGGTCAATGCACCTGCGACTCGGTCAGCATGTCATCGACACCGGTATCAGGCTGGAACACGACCAGCCTCAGGGGAAATGGCGCCTACGGCTCATTGACGAGGCCCATCGCTACACTCACGTCCCTTACCAGGTAGCGCATGCACTGATGATGCCCGACCCCACTCGCGACGAGCGTCGACTCCAGCCGGGGCTACCGGTCATGCAGAACGGCCGCTACGTCATTTCTGCTGTGTATCTGGGCGATGTGACGCTCCCCTCTAACGACGCCTTCGAGGCCGACGCCACTCTAGTCTTTTTCCAAAACCAATCGAACCAGGACCAAAAGTCTGTGTCGGACCGCATGCAAACCATCGAAACTATCTGGAGTCGACGGAAGCTCTACCCGGACGAGATATCCGTGCTGATCAAGGACCATGAGGAGGCGGTGCGGGCAGGTGGACCCTTGCAGAGCCGCCTGCGCGGCGTAATACGCAGCCTGCAGCAGCAGCTGGCGGCAATGAGCTCAGACCTGGAGATCGAGTACTCGGATGGAACCGATCCGGTGCCTGCCCTACTCGAAGTGCTGGCACGAGCCCAAGTCCTCACCGCTCCTCCCGTGCCGCCCGAGGAAATCGACCGTGATGATGTCGAAGTACTTCGGCGCGAAGTGCAGAAATGGCAGCAGTGGGTGCGGCGCCCGCGTGGGTCGGCTAGTGTACGGTTCAGGAAGATGGTTCGCGAGGCATATAACTCGCGATGCGTGATGTGCGGTGCCTACCTCCCGGCGCCTGGCCCCGGCCAGAATCCGGGCGTGGATGCTGCCCATATCCTGCCCTGGAGTGAGTACGACCTAGATGAGACATGCAATGGCTTGGCCCTCTGTAAACTGCACCATTGGGCGTTCGATGAGGGGCTACTCATCCTCACCCACGAAAACGGCGAGTACTCTGTGGAGCTGCCTGAGAGCAAACGGCAGGCACTCGAGAACACGGGATTTAGCCTTGACGTGCTGCTGCCGGTGCTCGGCAAGGTGCCGGCAGAGCGCCTGCCTACCTCACTAACAGACCGGCCTCACCCTGATTTGCTACGGCGTTGGCGGGAGACCATAGAGTAGCGAGTCCGTTGACTGGACCATGCCCATTGACTGAGTTGGCTCTCGGCTGCTCCTTGCGCAGCCTTGCGAGCACGGGTTTGATGCGATCGGCCAGCCACTCGGCTACCGGGACGGTCACGGCATTGCCGAGCGCCGTATACCGGAGCGTATCCACCCGCTCTACGTCCTGCGGCGGGTCCGAGGGTAGAGTCCAGTCTTTGGGAAACCCTTGAATCGCCTCGCACTCAGTCGGCATGAGCCGCCGCACCCGTCCAGTCTTCGGGTACACGGCATACGTCCGACTCCAGTCAGTGCCGGTGTGGCGTGCCGAACACGCGTACAGGCAATACGCTATTCCTGGGACGACGGGTCCTTCGACAGGATCTCCAAGGCTTTTCTTAAAGGGGGAAACAACGGCCTCCCCATCCTGTCTGCGCGCCGCAACATGCCGACCGCGGCGTTCTGGCTCAAAAAGTACCTCTGCGGGGCCTGTCCCGTCTCTATAGCATCCAACAATGAAGACTCTTTGGCGTGATTGGGGGACTCCGAAATACCGGCTGTTAAGCACACGCCAGCCCACACCATACCCGAGCTCGGCCAGCGTACGAATAACAATCTGGAAGTCTCGTCCACTGTGGGAAGAGAGGAGGCCTGTAACGTTTTCGATGACAAGAACTCGGGGGCGACACTCTCCAACGAGTCGAGCAAAGTCGTAAAAGAGTCCAGATCGTCGCCCTCTAAGCCCAGCTCGCGGCCCCATCCGTGCCACGGAGACGTCCTGGCAGGGGAATCCTCCAACCCAGACGTCGGAAACAGGTACATCTGCTGAGGAGAGACTCTTGATGTCATCGAACCGCTTCACTTCCGGCCAGTGTTTGGCCAGGATTTGGGTGCAGTACTTATCGATTTCGCACTGCATGGCGAGCTTATAGTCGGCGCGCTCGAACCCAAGATCGAAGCCACCGATGCCCGAGAAGAACGACGCTACGGTCAGCGGGGCGGCGTAGCTCTCCTGTGGCACTAGTTGGACCCTTCCTCGTTACTCTGAAGGTCAGGCAGGAGTCGCCCGGAGCTCTGCGTCGTTACCATCCGCTCACAGGCATGTCGAATGACCCAACTCACAGAGACGTGGTTCCGCTGCGCCAGATCGACCAAAGCATCATGGAGCGATGGAGGGAAGCTCACGCTGAGCCGGCAAGCCGGCGTGGGAGGAGAATCGCTGCGGCGCTGCGGCATACCCTCCCCCTCGATGCTCGTGTGCACCACCGTACACCAGATCACACCAGCACTCAATCGACAAATGGCGCAATCGCGCGATCCGTTATTCCATAACGCTAGGATTCGGTCAGTGCGCTACGATCACGGTGACGCGTCCAAGGCGCCAGCGGAGCGAGCGGTGGCGGACAATATCTCTCGCGAGCAGCGCATCCGCTGCATGTCCCGCAACAGCAATAAGACCGGCCCGACCACCCCCGAGCTGCGCCTGCGCTCGGCTCTCTGGTCCGCGGGCCTCCGCTACCGCCTCCGCTACAAGCTGCCCGGCAAGCCTGACTTAGTGTTTCCAGGCGCGAGGGTGGCGGTGTTCGTCGACGGCTGCTTCTGGCATGGCTGCCCAGTCCACTGCGTCCGGCCGAAGTCGAATCAAAGCTATTGGGGGTACAAGCTCGACTGCAACATCGAGCGCGACCAACGAGTCGTTGTTGAGCTCGCCCAGTTAGGATGGCAAGCCGAGCGGCTGTGGCAGCACGAGATTGAGGAGAGCCTGCCGGATGTGGTGGAGCGCCTCGTTGCACTCGTGAAGCCAGCTCCAGCCAAATAGCCGTATAGGGGCTGCCAAGCCGACTTCGGTAGCCGGTTGGTTGCGGCGGATGCCGGCCGCAAACGTGCCCAGCTCGGCCACGCCACTGGTCGTGGCGGTCTCCAGCCAGCCATCTAGCGCGGCCACCTGGCGATCATGCACTATCCGGCGGAATACCCAATTGACCGCCGGCGCGTCTACCGCTCTTCTACAGTACGATGCGGCTAGCCACATCGTACGAGACGTACAGATGACCCCGCCTCAGACGTTCGCATTCGAGATATACAATCCTGCTCGGAAGGCTCGGTACTACGCCGCCGTACCACTTGACGAGGGTGGCTTCGGACAGGTTTGGTCGGGTGTTACAGACTACGGGCTCTCGGTAGCGATAAAGATCATCAAGCCCACGTCGGATGTCGAGCGGGATTTTGCCTCGTGGTTCATCGAGCAGGATGTCTACCTGAAGTCCCTCGCACACCCACATATCATCACGACGTTCGACCAGTTCATGTCTGCCGCCGGTCACTTTGTCATCGTGATGGAGCGGGCGGGAGGAAGCCTGCATTCACTGGTCCAGGACGTCGGCTCACTCAACCCGTGGGTTGTCTGCCTCATCGGCACGCAGATTGTGTCTGCACTCCATCACGTTCATGCACTCGACGTCATCCATCGCGATGTAACCTTACAGAACATCCTCTGGTTCCCAAATGGCTCCTTCAAGCTGGCCGACTTCGGCATTTCCCGCCAACTCGTAACGGCCGAGGATCTCGCCAAAACGTTCATCGGCCGGAAAGGTTTCGTCCCACCCGAGCTGTATATGGCAGGCTTCTCTACCGCCCAATCAGACCTGTATCAGCTAGGGCTCGTGATGCTAACCCTCCTTATGGGGACTCCACCAATCCCCTACGACGCATCTTGGGATGATACCAAACAGTTGATAATGGATGGCCGGCCACGACAGCTCGCCGATGCACTTGTGTCAGAGCATGGCACCTTAGCAGAGACGATCTCGAAGATGCTCCGGCGGCGCCAAGCTTACCGGTATGCAAGCGCGATGGACGTGTGGCAGGCCCTATACCAAGAGGCGATGCGGCGCCAGCAGCTTCATGAACTCGCCTCGTGGGCCGCGCAGCAAGCACCGGCGCAGATGCCACCCTGGCTTATGAAGGAGTGAGGCGCCGCATCACCTTCGCCCTCTCTGGGTGGGAGTCTCACGCAGCACGAGGTCCACAAGCTGGTCATAGCGTTCAGTCGCGTCAGATCTGTCACTGAACTTGCGCCATCCCAGGCTCACGTCCCGCTCGGCCAAGGTGGCCACGATATGCTGCCGCGGCAGGCCGGCCTGCACCAGCATCCGGGAAATTCGCACGAGCGATGCCGAGCGGTCCACCCGGCCGTCAGGCGTCAGCTTCACATCTCGCCCTTCCCAGATTGCCCGCGCTGGCTGCGTCAAGGGAATGGGTGGCTCAGGCGCAGCCCCAGCGTGGCCGGTTTCGGCACGGGAGGATATAAGACGGCTCGCTGGTGCCTGACGCGCCAATTTGGGGCGGTTTTGCGCGTCTCCGGGGTCGTCGGGACGATGATAGGGAGCGACGGGCATCTGCGGCAAAAACGCCTCCAGCTCCCGCGGGTCATAAGAGACGGGGCGCTCGGCATCCAGGCGCACGAGCGGCTCGTCGGGATACTTCAAGTTGCGGGTCCCTGGAACACGCAATAGCTGCGTCAGATCCCAACCCGACGGGTCTGCCCTGAGTGCTGCCGACAACCTACGATTTAGCGCGGCTCCCTGCTCAGGGTCCACGGGATGTGTGAGACGAAAGTACAGCTGGTAGCGGCCTGGCGATGAGGCAACCATCAGGCTCGGCGTGAGCACCATCTGCGCTGGCAGTTCATTGTCCAGGTCCACATAGAGTGCGGCTAACGGTGCGGCGTGTTCCCGTCGCCGGCGGGGCTGACTGAGCAGATGAGCGCAATGGTACAGTTCTCGCCCTGCCCGGCTCTCTTGCTCTATCCATTGTTGGGCACGGCTGATAGCCGCGGGATATGTCACGTACGCCTGATGCGGACGGGAAAGCGCTGATCCCGGCGCCTGACGAACGCCGGAAAACAGTCCAATGTATCCGCCATCATCTCCATAGATGCTTCTCCATACGGCTGGCAGGAGCGCGAGTTGCTCGCGCTGCATCCGTCGAAGCTCTTCACTTCCAAGTTGTGCCGGTCGTTCCGACTGTGTCATAGCGTTCGATTGGTGGGGCAGCGACTCTCCCAGGGTCTCAGAGCGGAGCGCAGAGTCCCTGCCGCTTCCCTGCCTACCAGGTGAGCGGCGCTGACCGGTGGGCCATCCTCAGGTGCGCCGTGCTTGCTTGCCCGGGTAGTTGACGATGTTCATCACTGAAAACGTATCGAGGCGCTTGGGGTCGTCACTGACATGCGGGTAGCCTGCAACCGTGACGGAAGCGCCGGGTTTCAGCCCAAGCGCAATCTGCGCGCTGTGCCGGTGAAAGCTGGCAAGGTACAGATGGGCCTCGGGCTGGTCCTCCTCGTGCACCGCGAGGCGCGCCCACGCCGTCGGATTACCGGAGCGGTCCGGACGACCCGCCTTCGGTGTGCTGCGGAGTGTCCCGCTCACGACGACCGTTGCCTCACGCTCGGGCGTGTCATCGAGCTTGGGTGCCTGCTCTCCTACAGGAAGGGAAGCATGGTGTGCCTCAAAGAGAATAGTCTCACCACTCACGATCAGCTTGCCTACCGGACCGCTTTCCGCATCAAATCGAACGCTGCGCTCACGCAAATCAATATGAATGGCCGTGAGCGGAATCCTATTGTGTTCTTCCTTTGACATTGTTTTGTTCATTATATCACGTCAGTTTGTGCGGCCTTTCGGCCGGCGTTGTCGCTGAAACAGCGTCGTAAAGGCCGGTTCAGACCGCGGCTGTGCTGGTGTTGCCGAATCCGTCAGCGATTGCATGGCTTGTGCTGCTTCCTGAGGAGTTCGCTGGTACAGCCGCTTATATTCAGCCAGCACTTCAGCCAGCTCGCCTGGGTCCACCTTCGCCTCGGGCACGGTAAGGGTGGTAATCTTGGTGGCCGGCTGGTCATGGAGCTTGACGTAGGCAGTACGCGGCGGCAGGTTCTGCAACTCCTTCGTCCAGGACTCGAACTGCTCGACAATCGACAAGTATTGAGCGTGTTGGACGTCAGTGAGCGCCGCTTCTTTGACGGCGAACGGGTCAGCGGTGCCTATGTGGCGCGCCTGAAGCGCCGCCGAATCCCGGCCCAGGCCGAACACCGCCGTCAGGCGGCAGTTCTCCAGGGCCCCCGTGAGCCGGTTTGATGAGACCTGGCTGAGCGACTGGCCGGCAAGCCACAGGCGGAGGCCGAACTTGCGGGTCTGACTGAGGATAGTGCCGATCGTGTCATCCTGCGCGGCAAAGCTGGGCCACTCGTCAATGAGCAGGGTGAAGGGCACGCGCGCACCGGGAGCAAGATCAGTTCGCGAGAGCGCTGCCTGTTCAATCTGGACCATCAGCAGCGCGCCGAGTAGCTTCCTCGTCTCGTGGTCGCCCACGTTGCCGAGATTGATGACGATGGAGCGTCCCTCGTCCATCAGCTTCCTGAAGTCCAGCCAGTTCTCAGGCTGGCCGAGCGTGTTTCGGGCCAGGGGCGAAAAGGAGAGGGCGAACGCCCGCCGCAGGTTGGAGCCGGCGGCCTGGGGTTGGTCGCGCCCGAGCTTGTCATAGCTGGCAAACACCTGGTGGATGAGCGGGTCGTCGACGTTGCCAAGACAGGCCGTCCGAAACGGCTCCTCAGTGAGCATCTGGTATAGAAACGTAATCGGCAGACGGCAAACGGTGAGCGTGTAGGTCGAGGCGAGGAACAACTGCTGAAACAGCGGCGCCTCGGCGAGCTCCGGCCAGACGCGCAGCATCCCTTCCAAGGCGTTGAGGGCGACCGTGTGCGGCTCGCCCGGCGTTGCCAGCACATTGAACGGCACATAGGCGCCGTTGCCCCAGTCAAGGTACACAAGCCGGCGATAGGCCTCCTCATCGCCGCGGAAGAAGCCGTGGCTGACGAGGTACGTCAGCGTGTCGAAGGAGAGGTCATGGTGTGGCTCAAGGAGCCCTACCCCGTGACCTTTGTTTAGGTGCTGGAGGAAGACCGACTGCAGCAGCTTACTCTTGCCTGAGCCGGTTCTGCCCCACACGGTGGCGTGATACGCCTGGTCCTTAGACGTCAAGCGAAACTGCGGGAAGGGAAACGGCGGGGCGGTGGTGCCCAGAACGAGATCATCTCTGCTCGGCAAGCGAATCGTCATCGCGTGGCAGCTCCAGTGCGGCTGCGGGGTCGTAACGTGCGGGCGGCAGACCCTGAGGCGGCAACCGCATCCAGAGCAAGGGCCGGTGGGCCGCCGGCTATCTGCCAGATGGGTGCTGCAAGCACGGTGTGCTCAGTGACCTGCGCGGTGGTTGTGGTCCAGAAGAGTGTCGGGTCGGCTGAAATTCTGGCCGCTTCCTCGCACGCCCAGCGCACAATCGCGGCCTGGCGCGCTGCGTCCGGCACGACAAATAGGACCGGCGTCGGGCTATCCTTGGCATGCACGAGATAGCCGCGGAGCCTGGGGCGCAGCCGTTTCGGGGGCACTGTGCCAAGATCCTGTTCCACGTAAAACGTTTGGGTCTCGCCTGCTCCGCGGAGCATGAGCGTAAAGCTCGCGTCGGGAATGAGCGTGATGCGGTCGCGGGTCGGCGGGTCCGTCACGCGAATAGTCACCTCACCGTCTCCATGCCACTCTGCCAGGGCAAGTGTCGGAGAAGTCGCAGCCGCGCGCTCGAAGATGAGCCGGGTATCGACCAGCGCCAGGTGGTGCTGGATGACTCGGGGCGCCTGGAGACGGAGCCGCGCAAGCTCAGAGCGGGAGAGGCCGAGCAGTTCAGCCAGAATGGGCCGGGCAGCGGGACCAGGCAGAAGCAACGCCTTGCCAGAGCCAACCCCGCTGGCGGCGGGCATCCGCAGGCTTGTGAGATATCCGGACGCCGTAAGGGCCGCGATTCGTCGGTAGCATGCGCTTATGGCTCCCTTGGTGCGATTCGGGAAGTAGCGTGCGCGGACGTGGTCAGCCGTCACGCCGCCAAACTCATACACCATGCGGAGAACGCTGAGATCGCGAGGCGTCAGCACTGGGGGGACAGGACCTGCCATATAGGGTTATCCTATCATTTTGTGTGCTACATAGCAATATATGAATTGCTTGTGTGATGCCTAGCGGAGCACCAAGCCGGCAGGTCGCTGAGGCCGACCACGCTTAGTCAAAAGAGCGCGCCCGCTGGCGGCGGTGCGACGTTATGTGGAATGTGCGGTGAGCTTTCGAGCGGCGCAGTAATATCCGGACGAGACCCTCACGTGGCATTGCCACTCAAGGATAGCCGCGCTCTATAGTCGCAGCGTTTGTGAGGATTTCCGCAATCCGGTCGCGAATATATCCAACTGTGCGTTCGGCACGACATGCATCGTCATGGAGCACGTTAGGAAGCAGGCTCTCTGTGACCAAGTGCGCCGAAGGGAGTGGGGGATCTGCTTTCGATAGCAGGGCGTTGTTGGGCCACGCCGTCCTGTCTATATCTGACCATAATATGTGTAAGCGTCCAGGCCGAAGCGCAGTAGCGAGCTTTCGGTGATCGAGATGCCACGGGCTCGCAGGACGCGCCTCATTATCCAGGTAAATATGAGGGTGAACGTTTCGGAAAGGCGCCGTGATAGTGAAGGCACATTCGATTTGAGCACGGGCATCAGTTGAGGCACCTTCAAGCCAGTCGTAGAAGCCCCAGCCGCCTGCAGAATAGGCTATTACAAAATACTTAGTGCCACCGGCGATAAGCGGCTGGCTGTAGAGCCATCGCTCGAATTCCGGCGATATTAGACTCCCTAGCTTACCATGCAGTGCGGACACAGCGAGTTTCGCGGGTATTCTGGTACTCCAGCGCTGGCTTTCCGCCACGTCAGCCCACCACGGATAAGGCATAATGTGATCCGCCGGGAACAGCGAACGGAGCATTGCGATGATTTCTTTGAAATGGTCGGACGGCTCGAAGGGAGCGACTTTCGGAAGCCCATGCAGAAGGACGACGGCGGGTGTTGTCGCTTTGCTCATAGATCAGCTTCGCGCGGGAGCCGCTGGAATGGAGAATCGCTGGCCCGCGGTAGAGGCCCGCGCAGTTAGCGATCGCCAAGCGAGTTGGCTAGCACCGGGACTCGGGCGTCTCAGCCCCCATTTCGGTGGCCTGTGGGAGGTGTGAACTGTTCGGCTAAGGCCAGCGCATCGCAGTCGAGCTGATTCGCAGTTTCCGTGTCGCCGCGGCTGCGCAGTAGCTCTGCCGAGTCCTTGAGCAGCCTTATGGCCACCAGATCCGGGAACCCTTTCAGGCTACACCCGGTGCAGCCATAGCCCGGCGCGTCCAAGGCGCGAACGATGTACCTGGTAGTGTGAACTTCATAGCTCTCGACGAACTCCCTCTGCCGAGGGGCTCCGCAATAGGAGCAAGGCCCTGGTTCTGGTATGCGATTTAGTTCCCAATCGAGCGAGAAGAAGAGCGTTTCCTTGCTCCTCGACTCCTGGTGAGAGTCATGATCGCAGTCTGTTGTATTTCGCTCGCGGGATTGCGTCATTGAGTTGGTGGGCGACCGCATGGTGATTCTCCATCGTCTGACATTGGATTATACAGAACTTGCGTTCTGAATTCAATGACGAGGACGGCGGAGCGCGATTGTGATCGCGGAGGAAGAACAGGTCAGAGGCGCCCGCTAGCGGTACGGTTCCTCTGCTCGACGTCCCGGGCGGTGCTGCAGCCGCAGCGTAACGAGTCGGGGGTGAGGAGCCGTGGAGTGCCTGCGTCGCTAGGTTCAGCGGGAGGCCAGGGCCAGCAGCCGGTCCGGAAACGGGCTGGTCCCAGAAGCAGACCGAGTTGATACTCAAGGCCCTCCCTTCATACGACTATGGGGCGCAGGCGCCGCGCGTCAGCCAGAGCGGTGGAGTTGGCCGCGCACCCCGCAATGATGCGCCTGAAGGGCAAAGGAGTCAATCCTGCTTCGTATCGCAATCCCAACCAGTTCCTCCGACCGGCTTGCTTGGGCAGTTAGAGCGAGAGTGAGGTTCGTCTTGGGACGACCAGAGGTGGATGCAGTTGCTCTGTCGCATGGCGAGGGTTATGTCCGCTTCTGTTGTTGGAACCCGACTCGTTATGGGCGGGTCACCACGAGGCGTCTCCTTGAAGTGCGGCGGCCGGAAACCGCACGGAGAGGACACACCTGGCTGCGGCGGGCTCCTTCGAATAGGGGCCGAAGGGGCCCGCCTGCTCAACCTCTGCTCCTCTGCCTGCCCCTGATCTTCACGGCCCCTGCGATGTAGGTCACCTGAGCGCCCCGCTCAGCAACATTCTTCACGACTTCGCCCCTGCACAGCACCAGCGCTCATCCAGCGCCCATGACGGCATTGTGGTCGGCGCGCTCTGCTGGTCTGCGCCTTCACTTCGAAGGCGACTGGAGGATATCCATGCCGCTCGCGCTTGGGAATCCGTGGGTGGCGGCCCCGCTGGCTGGGGCGCTGCTCGTCCTACTGGTTTGTGGGTGGAGGGCCGAAATGCTCAAGCGATTCCGACGGAACAACGCCCGTGCGGCGCGGCTCCCAGATGGAGCCGTCATTATCAGCACTGAGGGCCTCTCCTCTGCGCTCGGCCGCGACTTGGTGGGCGGGCTCATGCTTGTCGCCATCGGGACTTTCGGGGTCAATCAGGCCCTTCGCTTCCTCACGCTCCTCGCACAGTGTGGGCTGGAACGGCTGGTGGGCAGTGTCCTCATCGTTGAACACGATGCACAGATTCGAAGGCAGTTTCGTTCCAACGTACCGCCGCTGTTCGCCGACGGCCGCGTCGTCTATGGCTGCTCGGCAGCCTTTGCCGGCGGCTTTGCCAACCAGCCCATCGACCGCGTGATGGACTGCATCGAGATCTGGGGGGAGCCCATCGAGCAGGCGGCGCGCACGGTGATCGACGTCCACCTGAGACGCAATGAGTCGCGGTCGCCGTCAGAGGTGCTTGTGTTCCAGAGCCTTGGCGGCCAGGCCCCGGCCGGCGTGCCGGCCGTCGCCACCATCCGGGAGCGGTTCGAGGAGTCACTCACGGTCTGCTTCACCGCCCTGCCCAAGCACACCCGCCTGCGTGAGCGGTGGGGCGACATCAAGAGCGCGTATGAGTCGTACGGCTGTTGGGGCTGGGTGCTGACGGATAACCTCGGTGCTGATCCGGTGACCGCGGACTACGGCATGGTGGCAGTCCCGCTGGCGCTCTCCAGTGCCACACATTCCTCTGACCAGTCGGCCCGCCTCAACAATACTCTCGCGCTCGCCCTGACCCAAGAGCCCGGTGCCGTGCTCGTCTACCAAGTGGTCGCCGACAGCGTGGTGGGCTTGCCGTTCCGGCCCGACCCGAGCGCGCCTCCGACAGCGTATTACACCTACCGCCAGCCGCTTACCGAGCGCACCACCAAGGGGCTCCGCAAACTCCGCGACGGGCGCGGCATCTGGTCGGCAGACTTGCCTGTTGGCGAAAAGGACGCGGCCACGTTTGACATCGTCCTCACGAGCATAGGTTCTGCGGACCTGACCGCGGTGGAAGATGCAGTCACCGTCGGCAGTGCCCTGCGCGTAAAGTACGCCCCTCACATCAAGGGGCGGAGCGTCGGCGCCGAGCAGCTATACAGCGCCAATCGGGAGAACTACGAACGGATCTTCGCCAGCATCACCACAACCGTCGATCCCGTTCGGCCCATCTGTCCCATCGTGCTCGTGCGGCTCGTGGCCGTGACCGACGGTGCCTCGATCGTGCCGGAAATCGTCAAGGTGCCGCGCGAGCGCCGGCTCCTTAGCTCTGGCTCGGTGGAGCCTGAGCGCCCCACCGACCAGGTGCCCCCGCCCCAATCCTTGCGGCCGGTGGTGGCGAAGCAGCCCCGCAAACGCCGCTCGGCGTGAGTTCCGGCGGTGGCGCACCGTCAAGGAGGAAGCAATGGCCACGCGATTGCGTGTTGCGGCCCACGGTACTGGCAGCGGTCGCGGCGATGGAGCCGTGCATCGGACCGATGGCTTGCCTCCCTGGCTGCTGCCAGCCATTGGGCTCGGACTGCTGGCGCTTATCCTCGCTGGACTCGGTGTGCGGCACCTGCTCTCGACCGAGCCAGCCTGCACGACGCCGGTGAGCGGCCTCTGTCTCGCGCCGTCCTGGGTACCGTTTTGGAATGAATACCGCGCCTGGCTAGGTGACCCGGAGGCTGCAGGGCCGCTTGAAGGGCGGGTGGACTGCGTGACGTGGCGGTCGTACCGGACGTGTCGCCAGCCTGATGCAGCATCCTCAGCCACCTCACTGCTCGGCGACTACCAGGTATTGCCGCTGGGAGAGCGGGCAGCAGTCGCTGCAGGAGTCGCCGTCCAACGCGGGACACGGCCGGAACCGGTGGTTCAGGAGTATCTAGACCGGCTTGCCCGAGACGGCGTCAACGTCCGGTTCTGGATTGGGGAGGTGCTTACGCCGCCCCTGTGCATCGTGGATGGTGCAGGCGGGAAGGGGTCTTGTGTCGTCTTCGCGACGCATCAGGTGCTGCGCTATCCCAATGGCGCCACCGACCCGAGCACAGTGCATCCTGACCTTGGCTATGGCACCCGGCGCCCGTGAACCCGGCAAGCAGTATATGCCCCGTCGCAGTGGCAAAGGAGGAAGTCTCGGATGCGGAGTTACCAGCAAGGATTTGACTGGGAAGACGCCTGGGTGGATGGCTGGATGGGGCTGATTGTCGCCGGCGCTGCGATGCTCATCACCATCATCTTGGTGCTGGCAAAGGAGGTGGCGCGCATCTACCTGGCGCACGCCTTCACCGCTTCACGCACCGCCCGGGTACTGTGGGCCGCTCTGGCCGGGCTGGTGCTAATCTGGTGCATCGCCGCCCTGCTGGTCGCCGGTGGGGAACAGGCGTTCACTGGGCTCCTTCTTGCCAGCTACGGCTTCTTGGCATTTGTCGTCGCGATTGAGGGCTGCGACCTCATCGCAGCGCACCAGGCTCGGGAAGACGCGGCAGCCCTGGGCGAGCTGGATAGCTACCTGGAGCCGTTCGCAGCCGCGGCGCCCGCACCGAACGGACATACGCAAATGCCCTTCGGAGCGTTGAGCTAGACGGTCGCTTGGCGCCGCCTCCCGTCATATGCATACGACCTCGCCCGCACGGACGTTCAGAAAGGACCGCAGGATGCCCCGGCGACAAAGCGTGAAACGCGGCTCCGCAATGAATGAGCAGCGCCTCCCGCAGGCCCTCAGGAATCGGGATGCAATGGCCCAAGCGCTGCATGCCCTGCTCAAGGATGCAAAACCGATCATCGAGTGGTTTGCCTCAGCTGTCGATGAAGACCGGGCAAACGACCGCACCTGGCTTGTGAACTTCGACGCCAAGAATGGAGCACTCCTGCTCGATACGGGTCGAGAGCTCGCGAGCCTGATGGTCGACGACTTCGAACGGCGAGAGGCAACGTATCGGTTGAGAAGGTCCTTCAAGCTTCCTGGCCCGCGCAACGGCTAGCCAGCCACGTCCACGCAAGCGACCGGAGGACAATAGCCCGGGCACACTGGACCGTTCCACGACCCAAGCGAGATGGCCGGTTCTCCTGGGACGGCAGAGCACACGGAGAAGGCTGAAGTGGATACCGACAAGGTCTTGCTCACGGTTCCTGAGGCAGCCAGGCGTCTCTCGCTTGGCCGCACCACGGCCTACCAACTCATCCGGCGCGGCGAGCTGCCCTCGATTCGCGTCGGGCGCGCGGTCCGGGTGCCGGTGCACGCGCTCGATGCGTGGGTAGCAACCCATACCTGCGGACCGGGAATCGACTGAACCAATTGCTCTGATCGGTGGGGATGATAGACGTGGGGGACCCAATCGACGGGTCCCCTTCGCTGCCGTACGATGCCTCCACAACCAAGAAGCACGGGCCGGCTCACACCGGGACGGAGGGTGCGAGGGTGGCGGCAGCAACCAGCGGACAGCGCACGGGCCGAAAGCGCGGCAACAACGAGGGCAATATCCGGCAGCGGGCAGATGGGCGCTGGGAGGCACGCGTCACGCTCAGAACCGGCACGTCCAAGAGCTTCTACGGCAAGACGCGCGCCGACGTGCAGCGTGCCATGACGCAGGCGCTGCGTGACGTGCAGCGCGGCGTGCCCGTGCCGACCAGCCGCCAGACGGTCGCGCAGTTTCTTCGGCGATGGCTGGAGGAGGTAGCCAAGCCGTCGCTGCGGCCGTCAACGTACGCCGGCTACAAGGTGGTCATTGAGAAGCACCTCGTCCCACACATTGGCAAGCTTCCCCTCGAAAAGCTCACTCCGCAGGATGTGCAAGCGCTGCTCGCCGAGCGGTCCCGCGCCGGCCTCAGTCCGCGCACGGTCCAGCTGATCCGCGCCGTGCTGCGTCGCGCGCTGGGTCAGGCGGTGGAATGGGACCTCGTCGGCCGCAACGCAGCGGTGCCGGCAAAGCCGCCGCGCCAGCACCGCTATCAGGCACGGATCTGGACGCCCGAGGAAACGCGCCGGTTCCTTGCCGCCGCGCAGAACGACCGCTGGGCCGCCTTGTACACCGTCGCAGCCTACCTGGGGCTGCGCCAGGGGGAAGCGCTCGGGCTTCGGTGGGCAGACATTGACGTTGAGGCGCGGACCCTGCGCGTCAGCGGCGCCATGCCCACCGTCGGCCCACGGGTGCGCTCCGAGCCCAAGACCGAACGGTCGCGGCGCACCCTGCCGCTGCCTGCAGCCGTGGTGACGGCGCTACGGACCCAACGCACCCGCCAGCTCGAAGAGCGGCTGCGCGCCGGCGACGCCTGGCAGGACCACGACCTCGTGTTCGCCAGCATCATCGGCACCCCGGTCGAACGCAAAGGCCTGCACGACCGCTGGAAGCGGGCTATCACGCAGGCGGGCGTGCCCGATATTCGGTTCCACGACCTGCGCCACGGGTGCGCCTCGTTCCTGCTCGCATCGGGTGTGCCGGCGCGGGTAGTGATGGACATCCTCGGCCACAGCTCCATCAAGACCACCATGGACACGTACAGCCACGTCATGCCGCACCTGGTCGGCGATGCCATGACGACACTCGATGCGGTCCTCGGCACGGGTACAGACTGAGCTGGGTTTGGGTCAGGGTTTGGGTCAAATCCCGAACGCGGAAATGGCAAGAGGCCGGAACTCACGCATTCCGGCCTCTTCTGGAATCTAGCGTGGCGGAGAGGGTGGGATTTGAACCCACGAGGAGGTTGCCCCCCTACGCGATTTCCAGTCGCGCGCCCTCGGCCTCTAGGCGACCTCTCCATGGCAACCGACAGGCAACGCGCGGACGGCACCTGCACGTCACGCGTTGCCTGCTGACCGACCGGCGGAGAGGGCGGGATTCGAACCCGCGAGGCTCATCACCTACCGCTTTTCGAGAGCGGCACCATCAACCACTCGGACACCTCTCCGCCGTTCAGTGTACCAGAGGCGCGCGCCATACAGGCAACCGCGACCGCCGCGGCACTCCCTAACCGTCGATCCCCAACATGTGGATCAGCGCCAGGGTCAGCCCGGCCATGAACAGCAGCGACACGATCACCGCGGCGCCGACCCGTGGCCCGGTGCGGCGGACGGATGCCAGCTCAACGCCGAAACCCAGCCCGGCCATCGCCAAGATGGTCATCAGGCGGCTGACATCCTTGGCGTGACCACCGAGCCCGGCGGAGATGAAGCCAGTAGAGCGCAGCACGGCGAACAGGAAGAACAACGCCACGAACCAGGGGACGTAGGTGTTCGGCCCGCGCTTTGCCGTCCCCTCACCGCCGCGCAGGCGATACAGCACGGCGAACAACAGCACCACCGGCCCGAGCAGCATCACACGACCGAGCTTGACCAGTGTCGCCACCTCACCCGAAAGCTGGCTGACCGGGAAAGCAGCAGCCACGACCTGCGGCACGGCATACACTGCCATGCCGGCCAGCACACCGTACTGGTAGTCCGAGAGGTCGAACACCGGGATGAGGAGCGGCAGCCCGAGGACCAGCAACACGCCCAGCACGGCGGTCAAGGCGATGGCGCTGGCGACGTCCTTCTTATCGGCTCGAATCACCGGTGCTACGGCGGCGATCGCCGAGTTGCCGCAGATCGAGTTGCCAACGGCGACGAGCACGGCCAGCTTGGCATGCAGGCCCAGCAACCGGCCGGCGGCAAAGCTGACCGCGATGCCGCCGAAGACACCGGTCAGGGTGAGCGCGATCAGCGCTGGGCCAGCCGCGAATACCTGGCGCAGGTCAATCGTCGCCCCCAGCAGTACCACGCCCGCCTCCAGCACCTGCTTGGCAGCGAAGCCTGCACCACCAACGAAGACCGCCGGGCGAGGGATGGCGTTGCGCGCGAGCACCCCCAGCAGCAGCGCTACGACCAGCGCCTCGATGAGCAGATGGCCGGTGGCACGCTGCTCGATCTCCGCCACCAGCAACGCCAGCGCGCTCAGCGCCGCCGCCAGCAATACCCCCGGGATCCAGGCCCGCTGCCATCCGGGGAACGCGGGCAGGCGCCGCCGCGCCCTGCCGTCAGCGGTCTTCAGGGGAATACCCATACCCAATGATCACCGTGACGGAACGTGCCATTGCGATCACGCGCCGGCACCTCCACTGCGCGTGAATCCCGCGCCCATCGCCGTACCATCGCTGGCCGGCAGCGGATCTGGGCTGACACCCATCGCACTCCCTCTCCGGGGGTGCGGCCATTGTAACGCCGCGCCCGCCTGAAGAATGTCCGAAAAGCGTTCCCGCATACGTGGCGATGTCACTCCGGTTACACGTCCAGCGCATACACAGCGCGTACCGTTCGCTCAAGCAGCAGGAGGGCGCAGCCATGAAACGAACGCACGGGCTCCTTGGGATGTTGGTGGCCGGACTGGCCGTGGTGGCGGCATGCGGCGCGGATACGGACACGAGCCGCTTCGCGCGGCTGCTGGCCACTTCCACGCCCGACACAAAGGCCCCCGCGGCCACATCCACGCAAGCAGCCGGCGCAGGTGCAGCCCCGGCCCCCTCCCGTAGCAGCGCGAAGCTGACCGGTACCTGGAACGGCCGGCCGCGCTGCGATGACGGCGACCAGGTGGAATCGACCTTCCGGGTCGCCGCAAGTGGCAATCCCATCCACGAGTATGAGACCAAGGACGGCGCGCGCTCAGTAGAGCTGATATCCGTGGGGCAGACCATCCGCTTCATCCCGCGCGAGGGCGGTGTGAGCACGATGGTCGTCGACGCGCTGTCGGTCAGTGGGGAGACGATCCGCTACACGCTACGCATCAGCCACGAGAAGACAAGTGGCGGCACGCTGTCGCAGCGGCGGGGCCGGCTGGCCGTGACCGCTGCGGCCCAGGGCGCCAGGCTGGACTTCGGCTTCACCTTGGAGGAGAGCGGCACGCTCAGCCAGCCCGGCCTTGTGCTGCCGCCCTCGGAGAGCACTACTGCCTGTCGCGGGCCGCTCCAGCGCGCGTAGCCTACGGGTCCGGCAGGTCGCTGTCCTTGAGGTTGAAGTAGCCGAAGGTGGCTATGGAGATGGCATCTGCCTCGGTCCCCTCACGGGTGCCGGCTGCGCCGGTCGAGCGGCCACTGATCACCACAAAGTCCGCGAGCACGCGGCAGACGGTGACGCCGCCTTCCACCGCCGCGCCGCTGAGGCAGCGGGTTTGCAGGTCGATCTCGGGGGTTGTCGCCTTTTCTTGGACAAAGCCATCGCTGCCGCCCTGTTCGAAGTAGCGGCGGGCAGCGGTAGCATCAGCGAAGACGAGATACCACACGTCCCACGACTTGGACTGCCGGCCGCCCTGTGGCTCTACCTGCATATCCGTCTTGCCCAGCGGGCCCGCCGCCTGCTCACCCGGCTGCAGCGCCGTGACGCGACGGGGTTTGGCGCTGTTCAGGTAATCGCGCGCCTGAAGGATGTGCTGCGAGACAGGGCGGGTAGCCAGCCGTTCCAGTGTCTGCTGCGGTGGCCGCTGCAGACGTACCGATACGCGACCAGGGGCCGGGCTATCACCATCACTCCGGCCGCGCAGGAAGTAGAACGCACCACCACCAACGATCACCAGCAGCAGCACCGCCAAGGCGCCGATCAGCGGCTTTGGCGGGGCGCCTCCCCGAACGCGCGCGGGCGCCGGAGATGATGTCGAGGGATCAAAGGCAACGGTGGCCACAGCGCTCTGAGACGCCGGCTGCGGTGTCCCAACCGCCTGGCGTGCGCCGCATTCCGAGCAAAACGGTGCGCCCGGGCGCAACGCCGCCCCGCACGATGCACAGGCATCGACGCTCATGCAAACACCCTCATACCGTGCCTTCCGCGGCGGCGCGTTGCCGGGAAAGACCGGACGGAATCATACCGGGCGCTCTGGTACTCTAGCGTACCGTGGGACGGCTGTCGCGCCGGCCGGTCCCTACATCAGCCGCCCTTGCCGTCCTGGTTCGGAGCGGCGCACGCCGAGCAGTGCCGCCAGCTGTCGCGCGTTCACGACTGCCTTGTCCTCGCGGCAGTTATTCATCAGCACATGGACTGCTTCGGTGGTGTCCGCCAGCCGGTTGATACCGGAGGTCCACTCGCGCAGTTCTTCCTCGCGGTACAGGTAATTGTACTTCTCCGCCACACCCACCCCACGTTTGGCCCAGGCTGCCTGGTTGCGGCCATGAAAGCGCACCACCGCGACCGGCGCAGTAGCAGCGATCACCGGCGGCACACTGGCGCGGGTGCCCTGCGGCTCATCTACCACCACATATGGCAGCCGCTCATCACGGAGTTGGGCGAGGGTACGGTCCTTGCGGCTCTCCGCCAGCCAGCTGGGAGCGCGGAACTCGACCGCGGGGGTGAACTGCGGCAGCCGCCGGCGCAGCGACGCGAGATAGGCTTCGGCCTCACGCCCGGGCAAGAACCACGGCGGGAACTGAAACAACACGACTCCCAGCTTGCCCGCCGAGTCCAAGGGCAGCAGCGCCCGCTCGAACCGCCGGAACAACTCGTCGATCATTTCTGGTGGCAGATCACCGGCGTAGATGTGCCGCTTCTGCCGTACCGCCGGAGAAAGTGCTTCGCGGATGTCGCCCGGCAATGCGCGGGGCGGTGTCGGATGATGCGTGAAGAGCGAGAACGCCTTGATATCAAAGGTGAAATCCGCCGGCGTGCGCTCCACCCACAACGCCGCCGTGCGCTCGGCCGGCATGCCGTAGTAGCTGCTGTCCACCTCCACCAGCGGAAACACCGAGGCGTAGAAGCGCAGCCGTGCCTCCGGCGTCGACACCTCGGCAGGGTAGAACCGGCCGCTGGCGATCAGGCTCGGGTCGGTCCAGGAGGCGGTACCCACCAGAATCGTGCCAGTCATCGTCGTGTGCGGCGGCAGCGGCATGGGAGAGCAGCGCCTGCCCACCTTTCCAGGCTCGATCCTACCTTACCTGGCGATGCCCCGCCCGCGGCTTCAGGCGATAGTAAGCACATCACAGCAGGCGAGCCGAGGTGAAACGCATGATGGGCGAGGCAGCAGGCGTATTGACGCAGCTCTCGGAGGCGCTGGCGGCGGCGGTTGAGACCGCGGGCCGCTCGATGGTAACGGTGCACGCCCGCCGCCGGCTGCCGGCAACGGGGATGGTGTGGTCCGCCGAGGGTACCGTCGTGACGGCCGATCACGTGATCGAACGGGATGAACACATCACCGTCACGTTACCGGATGGCCGGCAGAGCCCGGCAACTCTCGCCGGTCGTGATCCCGGATCAGATATCGCCATCCTCAGGATCAGCGATCAGACAGGTTTCACCATCCCGACGAAGGCGCCCGAAGTCAGCGCAAAGGTAGGGCATCTGGTGCTCGCCGCTGGCAGGCCATCCGGTGAGGGACCAATGGCATCGCTGGGGGTGATTGGCGCCATCGGCGGCCCGTGGCGCACCTCGCGCGGCACGCAGGTCGACGGCTACTACCGCACGGACATCACGTTCTTCCCGGGCTTCTCCGGCGGGCCATTGGTGGACACGAACGGACGGGTACTCGGCATCAACAGCTCACGGCTGGGGCGGGGGACCGGACTGACCATCCCGGCAGCTGCGGTGGATAAGGTCGTGGCGCAGCTGCTCAGCGGCGGCCGTATCCGTCGTGGCTTTCTCGGTATTGGCAGCCAGCCTGTGCGCCTGCCCGAGGCGCTGGCAGCGAACGCCGGCGGGCAGACCACCGGCCTGCTGATTGTCAACGTGGAGCCCGGCAGCCCTGCGGCGGCCGGTGGGCTGCTCATCGGCGATATCTTGATCGCGCTGGCGGGGGCGCCCATCCGCGACACAGACGACCTTCAGGCGCAACTCGGCGGTGATCGCGCTGGCCGGCCCGCGGTGCTGACCGTGCTGCGTGGAGGGGAGCGGTTGGAGGTCACCGTCACCATTGGTGAGCGCAGCTAACGACTGAGCAGGAGCATGTCGATGTCAACCGCAGAGACGCTCGACCCAAAGACGTTGCTCGATACGCTCTCCGGCGCGGCAGAGCGCGTGGTAGCACGGCTGCACCGCAGCCTCGTCACCGTGCAGACGGCCGGCGCCGGGGCGGGGGCGGGTATCGTCTGGGCGGAAGGCGGCTTGATCGTGACCAACAACCACGTGGCGCCACGCGACCGCGCGGAGGTGGTGACCGACGACGGCGCCTGCCATGCCGGTATCGTTGTGGCACGCGATCCGGCGTGGGACCTGGCAGCCCTCCGCATCGAGGCGCAGCCGCCCGCGGCCACCATCGGCGACTCCTCCCACCTGCGCGTGGGACAACTGGTGCTGGCGGTGGGGCATCCGTGGGGCCAGCGTGGCACGGTCACCGCCGGCGTCATCATGAGCGCCGGCAGCGGCAAGGGGGGACCTGGCGTACCGCTTGCTGAGTCAATCCGCGCCACCGTGCGGCTCGCTCCCGGCAACTCCGGCGGACCGCTGGCAGATGCGGCCGGACAGGTAATCGGCGTCAACACGATGATCGCCGGTGGCGTGGCCATCGCGATTCCCAGTAAGGTGGTAACCCGGTTTGTGGAGGACGAGGTGAGCGGCGGCATCATTGGGATTGAGGTGATGCCGGTTGCACCGGCCGCCTCGCAGACCGGATCCGGCATAGCCGGCGCCACGCTGCTGCTGACCGATGTCGCTTCCGGCAGTCCTGCAGAGGCAGCCGGGCTGTTGCCGGGTGATCTCCTGCTGGCGGCGAGCACTGCCGGGGGTGATCGCCGCGGCCCCGCCGGCGCGCTGCGCCATCTGCGTGCTCAGCAGCCGGTGCGCTTGGAGATTCTGCGTGGCGGTGTGCGGCGATCCGTGGTGGTGACGCCGGTCCGCCGCCCCCTGAGGGAGCCGGCGTGACATTCGATCCGGGCCTGGGCGGAATCGATCCGGCCGCGACGGTGCCGGCCGGCGATGCCTCGCCGGTGCGAACCGCCGTGCTCGCCGCTTACCCAGCCGTGCGGGCAGGACTGCGGGCACTGCTGGAAAGCGCGGCCGGGATAGCCGTCGTGGCAGAGTTGCCACCCGCCGTGCTGGGTTCACCGGGGCGAGACGATCGCTTTGATGTGCTGGTGGCAGACCTGAATGGCGAGCCCGAAGGGCTGCGCGCAGGCATCGCGGCGGCATACCCAGGGATGCCGGTGGTCTTTCTGGCGGCAGAGGCGCAGGACCACACCCCCGTGCCGCATGTGCCCTCTGGGTACCTGCTCCGCCACGCCGGCGCCGAGGAGATCGCAGCCGCGGTGCGCGCTGTTGCCCTGGGTCTGACGGTGTACGACCCGGCGGTGCCGGCAGCCGTCCACCTCGATGACGGGCGACCGGCGCCCGCGCGGGAAGCCGATGGCGGTGAGCCGCTGACCGACCGCGAGGTCGAGGTGCTGGCGCTGCTGGCGCTGGGGCTGCCGAACAAAGGCATCGCCCAGCGGCTTGGCATCAGCGAGCACACCGCCAAGTTCCATGTCGGCGCGATCCTGGCCAAGCTGGGCGCAGCCGGCCGGACCGAGGCGGTGATGCTGGCGGCGCGCCGCGGCCTGGTATCGCTGTGAGGCGGTAACATGCTACAGGGCCAGCCGGAGTGGCGCCTCCAGCACGTCTTTGATGAAGCTCAGGAACCGTGCTCCCTCCGCGCCATCCGACACGCGATGATCGGCAGACAACGCCAGCGTCATGACGTCGCGGACAATCACCGATCCATCGCGCACCACCGGCCGCTGCTCTGAGCGGCCCGCCCCCAGGATGGCGGACTGACCAGGCTGGATGATCGCGATCAGTGTCTCGACGCCATACATGCCGAGGTTGCTGATCGTAAACGTCCCGTCAGAAATCTCGGCGGGTTTGAGGTGACCGGCGCGGGCACGCGCGGTGACATCGGCAGCCTGCCGGGCAATGGCGCCCAGGCTCTTCCCCTGGCAGTCCAGCACCGCCGGGACGATCAGCCCGTCATCGAGCGCGACGGCGATGCCGATGTGGATTGCCGGGTGATAACGCAGCCCGTCCTCCGTAAAGGCAGCGTTGAAGCGAGGATAGCGCTCCAGCGCCAGCGCCGTTGCCTTGATGATCAGGTCGTTGACCGAGATGCGCTGGTCATCCGGCAGGACGCCGTTGAACTGCGTGCGCAGCGCGAGCGCCTCTGTCATGTCCACCGACATGGTCAGGTAGTAGTGCGGCATCTCTCGCTTGGCTGCGCTCATCCGCCGAGCGATAGCCTGCCTCATCTTGGTCAGTGGCTCTGCCGCGGCGGCCGGTGTGCGCGATATCCCGGCGACGGGCGCGGGTACGGATGGCGCAGCCGCCGGCGGCTCGGGTTCCGGCGCCGCGACCGGCATGGGCGAAGGCACCTCCGCGGGCACGGTTGCCGGGGCCGTGCCCGGCCGCGATCGCGCATGTTCCTCGATGTCGCGGCGCATGATCCGCCCGTCGGGACCGGATCCGCGCACCCCAGCCAGGTCAATCCCCAGTTCCTCGGCCATACTGCGCGCGACCGGCGAGACTCGCAGCCGTCCCCCCGAAACCGGTGCATCTGCTGCAATCGCTGCCCGCGCGCCGTTCGTCACCGGCGACGACGTGGCGGGAGCGCGTTCCGGTTCAGCCGCGGGCGGAGGCGCGGGGATGCTGGCAGTGGCGGGCGGCTCCGCGCCGGTGGCCGCAGCCAGTGGCTGGCCGGCCGGCGGCGCGGACTCGCTGCTTTGCTGGGAGGGCATGGCCGCTGACCCAGCAGCGCTGGCGGCCTCTGGGGCGGCGCTCGACGCGGCTGCCACGGGCGGGGCGCCAGCGGGCAGCGCTTCTCCCTGCGCACCCAGGTAACCGATGATGGTGCCAACAGGAAGGGTCAAGCCGGTTTCGACGACGCTGCCCAGGAAGACTCCCTCGTCAAATGACTCCAGGTCTACCGTCGCCTTATCCGTCTCAATTTCGGCGATCACATCGCCACGGTTGACGTACTCGCCGGGTTGCTTCACCCAGCGCACGACGGTGCCCTCTTCCATCTCCGCGCCCATCTGGGGCATGACGATTTCGGATGCCACGAACGCCTCCGCTAATCGGCGACCCGGCCGCCTGCCGTGATGACGGCTGCCCGGTTCACCGTGGGTATGTACCGGCGAGGTGAGCGCCGCTAGAGCCGGGCATAGTCGGCACGCGCGCCGGGCAGCGTCGCGCGGACCGCGGCAACGATATCCTCCACCACCGGGTAAGCCAGCGCCTCCAGGTTACGGGCGTACGGAGCGGGGACATCCGCCCCGTTGACACGGGTGGGGGGCGCATCGAGATCATCCCACGCCTGTTCGGAGACAAGCTGGCAGATCTCGCTGGAGAAGCCCCCCGTTCGCCAGGCATCCTCCACGACCACCAGGCGGTTCGTCTTCTGCACCGATGCGACGATCGTATCCAGATCGAGCGGGCGTAACGTGCGCAGGTCCACGACTTCGGCATCTATGCCTTCCCGCTCGAGCCGGTCCGCTGCCTCCTCGGCCAGCATTGCGGTCCGTAGGTAGCCGGCGATAGTGACATCCTTACCCTCGCGGGTAACGGCGGCCTTCCCCATGGGCACCGTGAACCAGCCGGCCGGCACCTCACCCTTGCGCCGGTAGAGCAGGCTGTGCTCGATGAACATCACGGGGTTGCGCTCGCGCAGTGCCTCGCGCATCAGCCCCATCGCGTCATACGGCGTGGATGGTGTGGCCACCAGCAGCCCCGGCACGCGGGCATACCAGGCCTCCAGGTTCTGGGAGTGCTGCGCGCCGAGCTGGCTGCCGCCGCCCGTCACCATCCGCACCACACAGGGCACGGGAATCTGCCCGCCGCTCATATACAGGAGCTTGGCGGCATGATTGACGATCTGGTCGATAGCCAGCAGTGAGAAGTTGATCGTCATCATCTCGACGACAGGGCGCATCCCGGCCATGGCGGCGCCCACCGCCGCGCCAACAATGCCGGATTCGGCGATCGGCGTATCGCGCACGCGGTTCTCACCAAACTCGTCTAGGAACCCCTTGGTCACAACGTACGAGCCGCCGTAGGCGCCGATGTCCTCGCCCATGAGGAAGACGTTCGGGTCAGCGCGCATCCCTTCACGCAGCGCCTCGGCGATGGCGTCGCGATAAGTCATCTCAGGCATGTTTGCTACTCGCTTGGCTACGGGGCCGTTGGCAAAGAAGACGCCGGCGGCGTTCCGTTAGGTCATGTCCTTGGAGTCATAGCCGACATACACGTGCCGCCACAGATCTTCGACGGGCGGCTCCGGGCTCTCCTCGGCGAACCGCACGGCTTCCTCGACCTGGCGGTCAACGACCGCATCCATGGCGTTGAGATCTGCCTCTGTGGCGAGCCCCTGCTCGATCATCTGGGCACGCAGCCGGGGTATGGGGTCACGCTGCCGCCAGCGGGCGACTTCTTCCTTGGTGCGGTACAGTTCCGGGTCGGCCATCGAGTGGGCGCGGAAGCGATACGTCATCGCCTCGATGAAATACGGCCCGTTGCCGGAGCGGGCATGCTCCACCGCCTTGCGGGCAACGTCGTACATCGCCAGGACGTCCATGCCATCGGCCCGTTCGGATGGGATGTTGAATACCTCGGCCCGCCGGTAGATCTCCTGGACGGCGTGCGCGCGTGCGAGGGCGGTACCCATCCCATACAGGTTGTTCTCACAGACAAAGATAACCGGGGTGTTCCAGATCTTGGCCAGATTGAGCGCCTCGTGAAACTCGCCTTCGTTGACAGCGCCGTCACCGAAGAAGCACATGGTGACATCGTCGCGGCCGGCTTGCACGGCAGCCAGCCCGAGGCCAACGGCGATCGGCATTTGCCCGGCAACGATGGCATAGCCGCCGAGGAAGCCGATCGACGTGTCGAACAGGTGCATGGAGCCGCCTTTGCCGCGGCTGCAACCGGTGACTTTGCCGTACAACTCCGCCATCGCCGCTTTGGGGTCCATCCCCTTGGCCAGCGCATGGCCGTGCTCGCGGTATGAGGCGACGACGGTGTCACTGGGTCGCAGCGCCGCGATCATGCCGGTGGCGACTGCCTCTTCACCGATATACAGATGCAGGAAGCCGCCGATCTTGCGCCGCTGATAGCTCAGCGCCGCCGCTTCCTCGAAGCGCCGGATAAGCTGCATCTGCCGGTAAAAGGTGACGAACTGCTCGCGGGATGGAGATTGCCGGGTGATGGAATCGACCATGATCCCCTCCACGGGCCAGCGGTACGCGTTCTGTCACGCCGCCGCAGACCAGGCCCGCATGTCATCGCTGGGCACCGCACCCGCAGGCGCGCTGCGCAGGCCGCGCCCGAGGACAGGCGGAGGGGCTCCCCGGTGCGCATCGATACCACCATCGTCGCACATGGTAACCGGCGCTGTCAGCGCGCTTGCACAGATTGCGGCCAAACCGAGTAGACTGCGCAACAGCAAGCGACGCAGCGCCGGTCAGCGCGCAATCCCCGCCAGCCCACCCGCAGCCACCCGGCGGGCGGGACTGTAGCCCGGACGAGGGATAGTGTTGGGCCACACGGGATCGGGATGATGACGCTGCCGGACGCAGGCACGTCCGTTCGCCAGTGTGCCTTGCGTCGCTGAGCAATCCACAGGAGGGCGTCCCACGTCATGGCACGAAAACTGTTCCTGGCGCTCCCGGTGCTGGCCGCGCTGTTCATCGCGTATGCCGTCGGGAGCACCGGCGGTGTAACGCTGGCGGCACAGCCAACGCCGGCCGCCACCCCCTGCCGGCCCGAACCACCGCTGTATGCCCCCTGCAGCGGGGCCGCGGCCGCGCCGGCTGCTCCGGTCGCTGATGCCCGCACCTGCAAGCCCGAACCACCGCTGTATGGCCCGTGCGCGCCGGGCAGCGCTCCGGCGGCGCCGGCTGCTCCAGCAGCCCCAGCAGCCCCGGCTGCTCCCAGTGGCGCTGCAACTCCGGCTCCGGCACCTACCCCGTGCAGGCCACAGCCACCGCTCTACGCACCCTGCACCAGCTAGCGGGTGAGCAGGCGGGCAGGGGTACCCTCGCCCCTGCCCGCTCCCGCTGCCGCCGTTCACTCCACCCCGAACGGCTGTGCCATCCCCAACGCGGCGTGCGGCGCGCCGGAGCGCCTGCATACGGGCCCGCTCACTGACACGTGCTGGCGCCTTCCGGCCTGTGCGCAGTGTCACGCCGCAACGGGTAGCGGCAAACGGTACGGAAGTACCAACCGTATGCGGCTGCTGGCTGGCGCACAGGACTGAACAGACAATGCACAGCGCGCGGCCATGCTGCCCCGGTCCGGCGGGACGTTACAGGTGAATCGCCTCACCGCGCACGGCCAGCGCCGCCTCTTTCAGCACCTCGGACAGCGTGGGATGGGCATGAACGGCGAAGCCCAGTTCGGCGGGGGTGGCTTCCAGCGTTCGCGCCAAGGCAGCCTCGCCAAGCAGCTCAGAGACGCCCGCGCCCACCATGTGAATGCCGATGATCTCGCCCGTGGCGCTGTTCTCCACCACCTTGATGAATCCATCCGGCTCGGCCAGCGCCAGTGCCCGGCCGTTCGGCCGGAACGGGAATGCCCCCGTGCGCACCGCAATGCCGCGCTCGCGCGCCTGCCTTTCCGTCAGGCCGAGCGCGGCCACCTCCGGCCGGGAGTATGTAGCACGCGGCATCTGCTCATAGTCCAACACCGGTGGCGTGCGCCCGGCGATATGCTCCGCCGCGCTCACCCCCTGGGCTGAGGCCACGTGCGCCAGCATCGGCGGGCCGGTGAGATCGCCGATGGCGTAGATGTGCGGCACATTCGTGCGCATAAACGGATCTACCGGCACGTATGAGCGCTCTACCCTCACGCCGGCCGCCTCTAACCCCAACGAATCACTGTTGCCCTGAACGCCGATCCCTACGAGGACTTTCTCCGCTTCCAGTACCTCGGTCCGCCCATCTCTGGTGACACGGACCGCCGCGCCGGTGTCGCGTGGCTCCAGCCCGTCCACCGGCGCGCCGGTAACAAAGCGAATGCCGTGCTTGGTCAGCGCCTTCTCCAGCTCCCGGGAGACGTCTTCGTCTTCCTGCGGCAGCACTTGCGGCAGCGCCTCGACAACCGTCACCTTAGCGCCGTAGGTGCTCCACACATAGGCGAACTCCAGCCCTACCGGCCCGGCGCCCACCACCACCACCGATGCGGGCAGCGTGGTGGTGGCGAGTGCCTGGGCGCTGCCGATCACGCGCTCGCCATCAACCGGCAAATTCGGCAGCTGCCTTGGCCGAGCGCCGGTCGCCAGAATGATGGAGCGGGCGTCGAGCACGGTGCCAGACGGACGGACCTCCACCGAGGTCGCACTCGTCAGCACCGCCTCGCCGCGATGGACGTCGATCTTGTTCTTGCGCATCAAGAAGGCGACGCCTTTGACCATGCGGTCAACGATGCGGCGGGAGCGCTGTACAGCGCGGGACAGATCGGCCTGGACACCGGTGACCGTGAAGCCGAGGTCCTCAGCACGGTGGAACAGGTCCAGCACCTCAGCGTTGTGGATGAGCGCCTTCGAAGGGATACAGCCCCAGTTGAGGCACACGCCGCCGAGCTCAGCTTTCTCGACGAGCGCGGTGCGCAGGCCGAGTTGGGCCGCCCGAATCGCTGCCACGTAGCCGCCCGGACCACCGCCCACCACCACCACATCGTATGGATCTGCCACTGCCGGCCCCCTTCAACCCGTCCTGCAGCTTCATTATAGTTTGCCGGCTCCGGGCTCCCACGGCTCACGGGAGTAGGTGTCCCGCTATGGGCCGGACGTGGAGCTTCGATACCTATCGCGAGACGGCCAAGGCGCCGCATGGCAGCGTCGGGGCTCATACTTCGGGACCGTGTGCCGATAAGAGAAGCAGGGCGGTTGCGCCCGCCGTGCGCGGCTTTTCGGGCGCGCGGTCGGTTGGTAAAGGAGCATTGGGTATGGGTCAGAGCCGCTCGACGCAGGCCGCCCGACGCCAGGCGACTCGGGCACGATTGCTGGAGGCTGCGTTCAACGTCTTCGCCGCGCAAGGGTACACGGGCGCCACGGTGGATAGCATTGTCCAGGCAGCCGGGTACTCGAAGGGCGCGTTCTACTTCCACTTCAGCTCCAAAGAGGAGGTCTTCCTCGAGGTGTTGTGGTCCCGCGCGCGCGCGGAAGAACAGTCACTACGTAACGCCAGCCAATCGGCGGCCGGACGGCCCTTCGAGCTGCTGCGCGGAGTGGCCGGGTTTCTGGGGCCGGGCAGCGATGACGCGCTGTGGCCGGCGCTGCTGCTCGAGTTCTGGTCACACGCCGCCCGAAACCCGCGCGTACGCGAGGGTGTGGCCTCGGTGGCCAAGTTCCGCCAGGAGTCGCTGCTGACCGCCCTGCGCGCTGCCGCCGATGCCGGTGTCATGCGCCCGACGCTGCCGTTTGAGGACTGCGCCGATCTGCTGCTGACGCTGGGTGATGGCTTCATCGCCCGGGCCGGTGCTGGGCAGGAAGACGCCTCGGCGGGCTATCTGCCGTCGCTGCTGGCCAGCGTGCTCGGTGTTCATATCGGCCCGCGCGCGGTTGCCAAAGAGCGCGAGAGCCAGAATCCCAAGCGCACCGGCACCGAGTAGCGCGGCTAAGCCGCTGACACAACGACACCATCACAGGGGTGAGCCGGCGGGCTCACCCCTGGGGCGTTTGGCTGGGTTCCATCCGCTGGAGCGCACAGCCGAACACCTCGGCGAAGATGGGAGGATAACGCGTCATCGCGCCGTCCAACGGGACGGACGCACCCCGCTCTGCGGCGATTGACGTCATCTCCATTCCCACCAGCCCGCATGGATCGATCAACGTGAACGGCGCCAGGTCCATATCGACATTGACGGCCAGCCCATGTAACGTCACCCAGCGGGAGATATGCACGCCCACCGAGGCGATCTTGCGCCTCCCCGACCAGACGCCAGGTGTTCCCGCACGTCGTTCGCCGCGGACCCCATACGCTGCCAGCAGACGGATGGCCGTCTCCTCCAGCCGCCAGATGTAGCGCCGCACATCACGGCCGTATGTGGCCAGGTCCAGGATGGGGTACACCACCAGTTGACCGGGGCCGTGATAGGTGACGTCGCCACCGCGCTCAATGCGGGCGATGTCAAAGCCACGGGCTTCAATCTCACGCTCGGTAAGGTGCAGGTGAGCCGTCCCGGCGCCGCGCCCGAGCGTGAACACGGGCAGATGCTCGGTGAGGATCAGCGTGTCGCCGGCCTCCCCGGCGATGCGCTGGGCCCGTAGCTCGCGCTGGGCAGCCAGTGAAGCGGCATAGCGCGTGCGGCCAAGGACCCGGAGCGATACCTGTGGCGCGGACATGGGCGCGCGTCCCTAAGCCAGCAGCTGCGTGAGGCCGCGCAGGTGATCGGCCTCGTGCTCAATCATGTGGGCAACCAGCTGGATGATAGACATCTCGCCGGTCTCACCGTGCACCGCAACCCGCTCCCATGCCTCCACCGGCAGGTCGCTCAGCAGCGCCACGGTCTCATCGCGCCAGGAGCGCAGGCCGCTGAGGATCGCATCAAGCGGCATCGCCTGGTAGTTGCGCTCCCGCGCCAGCGCCGCCTCGTCATACGGCGCCAGAAATGGGCGGTCGTGCGCCACCGCCAAAAACAGACGCTCGTGATAGATGCGCGCCGCATCCCGCAGATGGCCGGCGACCTCCATGGCGGACCATTCCATCTCTGCCGGGCGACGCCGGAGAGCCTCGTCTGATTGACCTTCAGTCAGCGCCGCGACGCGCTCAGGCAACCGTGCCAGTTCGATGATCGCGGGGTTGCCGGAGCCCTGCATACCGTTCCGCCCTCCCCTTTGACTGATCGAATTGAGCAGCACCGCCGTGATCAGGCGCCCGCCGCACGCAATAACAGCCGCCCGCCGACCAGCACGAGGCAGGTCGCCAATACGCGGCTGATCATCGCCGGGCGCACACCGGGCGCCAGCGCCGCGCCGAGTTGCGCCCCCGCCACCATCCCTGCACCGATGAGCAGTGTCCGCCCCACGACTCCGGTCAGCTCTCCCGCCACAACGTGCGTTGCCGTCCCGGCAAACGAGGTGACGGTGAGCACAAACGTCGAGGTGGCGGTGGCGATATGCACCGGATACGACAGCAGCATCACCATCATGGGAACGTGGATGATACCGCCGCCGATGCCAAGAATGCTGGACAGGAAGCCGATGCCAAACGCCAGGACGACACCTTGCCAAAGCGAGAACGCCCAGATGAAGTGATGCCCGGCCCGGTCCGTCAGCTCGCGGACCGTCTCACCAGGTCGCGGCTCGGTGCGTGGCATTCGTTGAGACGGCCGAAAGAAGATCAATAGTGCGATGCCGATCAGCACCCCGCCGAAGACCGCGCTGAACAGCTCGCGCGAGAGGTGTTGCACGATCAGCGCGCCGAGCACCGATCCCGGGACCGCCGCTATCGCGAACCAGGCGCCACCGCGCAGATCAATCCGCCGCTGCCGCCAGTACGCCACCGCCCCGGATGTGGCGTTCATGAACACAACCGCCAGCGAAATCGACGATGTGACGTTCGGCGGGTCGTCCGGGTACAGGAACAGTAGGATCGGCACGAGGATGAAGCCGCCACCTGCTCCTACCAGAGTGCCCAGCGCGCCGATTACCACACCCAGCAATGGCAACAACAGGTATTGCATATGCGGTTACCGTAGCAGCTTCATACCGCCGGGCGAACCGGCCGCCTCACAGTGTCACGCCACAGCGCGTGACATCCTCATACACGAACCACCGGCCGCCTTCCTTGACGTACTGCCAGCGTTCCCAGCGCTCGCCAGTTGCGGTGACGATGCGTGCATCACCCTCTGCCCGTTCCCCATTGATGAAGCGCACCGGCAGCGCCAGCAACCGAGGACGGTCACCGTCCCCAGCGGTGAAAGACTCGCGATAGCGTCCCGGCGGACACAGAGACCGGAAGTCCAGGTCCACCAGCCGGTACGCACGATCGTGGTCGCCGGCGGCGCGGGCGGACAGGTAATGGCGGGTGAGCGAGCGGATCGCCTGCCCGTCGGAGGGAGCCAGCCTGACGGCGACGATGCTCAGCGCGGCCAGCAACAGCACCCACACCAGCGACCGCGTCATCGCCGCCGCCTGCGAGGTGATGCCAGCGTGAGCAGGGCGATGCCGGCCGGCATGCCGATTGCCTCGCCAAAGAGAATGGCAGCCAGGGGCAATGACGTGAACGCGAGGCAGGCCACGGTGATCAGCGCCGTCAGCAGGCCGACCGCCAGTGCGGCGTGCAGCAAGTTCTCCAGCATGCCCCGCGCCTCCGCCTGAACTGTAACGCGAATGCAAGGATCTGGCGACATGTCGGGCAGGCCGGTCAGCCACGCATCGGTAGCGCCGCCGGTATCAACCGCCGTTCCCCAGCCAGCCAGGCGGCTACGGCCACCGCGTCGTAGCCCCGGGTGTGTGGAGCCATCTCCAGCGCGAGCCGGATCTCCGCCCGAGCGCCGTCATCCGGCTCTTGGGTATGGGCAGCAGCCAGGGCACGGCGGGCGGGCGACGTGCCGATACGCCCCAGCGCCCAGGCCGCATGGCCGCGAACCAGGGGAGAGACATCGGTGAGCGCCGCACACAGCGCCGGGACGGCCGCTTCATCGGCCAGGTTTCCCAGTACCACGCAGGCATTCCGCAGCAGACCATTGCGCTTGGCCCGCATCAGCGGCCGGCCGGCAAACCGCTGCAGAAACGCCGCTTCATCCAACGCCAGCAGCGGTATGAGCTCGGGCGCCGCGCTGTCCGGCGTGGGTGTCCCAAACTCGGTCATCGGCGGGAAGGCGCAGTCCACCGGCACCGGGCAAGCATCCTGACAGTCATCGCAGCCGAACAGCCAGTCCCCCATCAACGGCCGTAGCGCGGGCGGGATCGGGCCACGCTGCTCAATGGTCTGAAACGAGACACACAAGCGGCTGTCCAGCACGTACGGTTCGGTGATCGCGCCGGTAGGACAGGCGCTGATACAGCGCGCGCACGCGCCACACTGCTTCCGGAGCGGCGCATCCGGCGCTAGATCCACGGTGGTGATGATATCGGCCAGCAACACCCAGGAGCCGGCGCCGGGCATCAGCAGATTGGTGCTCTTGCCTATCCAGCCCAGCCCGGCGCGGGCGGCAAACGCGCGCTCGGCCAGCGGGCCGTAGTCCACCAACGGGCGGCTGGCGCTGCCGGGCGCCTGATCGTCCAGCCAGCCACATAGCAGCTTCAGCTTCTTCTCCAGCACGCGATGGTAGTCGCGGCCCCAGGCATAGCGCGCCACCCGCCCGCGCGGCGCATCGCCCAGCGCGGCCGCGGTGACGGGCAGCGCACCGAAATACGGTGCAGCCAGCGTCACCACAGCTGCCGCCCCTGGCAGCGACATCGCCGGTGTGGCGGCGCGCGCAGCGCGGGCAGCTGTCATCCAGGACATGCCGTCAAAAAGGCCGGCCCCGACCCGCTCGGCAAACACGCGCTGGGTCTCGGGCAATGGCTCTGCCAGGGCGATTGCCGCGCCGGCGAATCCCAGCGCGCGCGCCTGCTGCTTGAGCGCGGCTGCCGTCCTTGCTGCGTGCCCCATGATGCTTACGGTAGCATTGAGCGGGCCCGGTGGCGCCTGCCGTCCGCGCGGTCGGTTGCGTGACCGGACCGGGCCGATTGCATAGGTGGCGGGGTTACGTGGCGGAGCCTGCGAGGAGTTGCCCATGCGCCGGGTATCGAAATTGCTGCCCCTGTGGATCGTGGTGGCCGTGTTGCTGGCGGCGAGAGGGCATGGGGCGGTGGCTAGTGAGTGGTGGTGCTGGGATGACCCGGTGATCGTGGTAGACGGTCGCGCCATTCATGTCCTGGCCGGTGTCCAGCGCGAGTCACGATCCTCTGTCATGCTGGCGGAGTTAGTCGTGACTGTACCGGAGTCGCTTGAGGCATCGCTCAAGCCCGTACCATCGCCGCAGTTTCCGCAGCAGGTCACGCTGGAACGCAGCGGCAGCGTGAATGCGGATGGCACTTTCACGGTTACCGCGCGCCTAACCGTGACCGCACCACCGGGAACGGCCGCCGCGCTGCGCATTCGCAACGGCGGCAAAGACGAAGCGACCATCACCGGCAGCGCGGGCGCGCCGATCACCGCTGCCCTGGTGGTCCCGCCCAAGCCGGGTCAGAGTCTGAAGAACCCCAACTAGTAGCGCGCTATGAGTGAACGGCAGGCCCGTCCGCGCCGCACCCCACCCTACCGGGTGAGGGCCTTCGTAACCGCCACGACGCTGGTCGCGATCGGCACCGGCGCCGTCTTGGCGCGGACTTCGCCTGCGCTGTCGCGCCAGCAGGTCTTACTCGGTGTGGTGCTGGCCCTGATGATCGCGGTGGCACACCGGTTCCCGGTAGAACTGACAGCGCGCAGCAAGATCACCGCGGACACGGCGCCCGCCTTCGCGGCCGTGCTGCTGTTGGAGCCGGCGCCTGCCATCATCGCGTCGACGGCCGGCATCCTGGCCGGGGAGATGCTACGCCGCTCCGCAGGTATCCAGGCAGCGTTCAACACCGCCGTGTCAGCCCTACGCACGTGCGCCGGCCTGGCCGCGTTCGCGTTGGTGTCCGTGACGCCGCTCACCGCTGAGCAGGATGGCCTGCAGGCAGCAGTTGGGATGTTTGCCGCCGCGTGCGCCATGTACGCCGCAACGACCGCGTTGCTGGACGCGATCCTCTCTATTCAGCGGTTGCGCAGCCCCTGGCAGGACTGGTGGCAGCGGCGGCGGGCTGCCCTGGGACACGAGGGGGCGCTGTTCCTTACCGGCGCGCTGGCCGCCATCGCCGGGGCTCGCTGGCCCGCGGCGGTGCTCCTCGTCATCCCGCCCACCGTGCTGGTCTATCGCTCGCTGCGTGACGGCGCCTCGTTGCGCCGTCGCACACTGACCGGCTTGGAGGATCTGGCAGCAGCGGCCGAGGCACGGATCGAGCCGGCGGCCGGGCACAGCGCCCGGGTGGCCGGCACGGTACAGATACTGGCCGCCCGGCTCGGTCTGAGCGCGACGGAGACCGAACGGGCGGTGCGGGCGGCCCAGTTGCAGCATCTGGGTTTGGGCCAGGTGCGGCCGGCGATCCTGGCGAAGGTCGCACCGATTACCGGGGCAGAGTGGAGCGAGATCCAGGAGCATCCAGAGGCGGGCGCCCGCCTGCTGGCCGCAATTCCCGATATGGAAAGTACAGCGGCATTGGTGCTTGCCCACCACGAACGGTGGGACGGGCGAGGCTATCCGCAGGGGCTCCGTGGCGAGAGCATTCCGCTGGGGGCGCGCATCATCGCCGTAGCGGACGCCTATCACGCGATGGCCGAAGCCCGTCCGTACCGGCCGGCGCTGGCGCCGGCGATGACTCGGGAGGAACTGCTTGCGGGCAGGGGCTCGCAGTTTGATCCGGCCGTGGTCGATGCGCTGCTTGCCTGGCTCGCCACCGCACAGCAGACGTCCATGCCGGCGACGTACACCGGGTAACGCTTGCGGGACACTCAGGCAGAAGTCCGGCCGCGAAAGGGGAATGCCATCGCGGCTTCTCCGCGTGCGCTCTCCAGCAGCCCCGCTGCGCGCCGGCGCTCGGCACGGGCATCGAGCGCACGGCGGGCCAGCCACCACAGCGCAGGCGCGAGCAGCACGGCCACGGCCAGCCCTGCGGTCATCGATCCCCACATACCCGCGCCCTGCAGCGCCGCCGCCCAGGCGCCGCCCACGGCGTACTCCAGCGCCATCGCCGCTACCAGCACCCGCACCCGCTCATGGCGGTCGCGCAGCCACAACAGGGCGGCCGGCGTGGCGCTGAGGGCAGTAACGGCCAGTCCCAACCACATCATTGGCGTACCCATCTGTCTCTCTCCTTGCGCCGGCTGCTAGCCGAGGCAGCGGCCGAACGGTTCGTTCAAGAAGCGTTGCGTGCCCGTGAGCGTGACCTGATGCACGATCGTGGAGATGATCGGCGTCATTACCTGGTGGGTATGCCGCACCTGGACCTCGACGGCGTCACACTGCGCCCCGGCGCTGCCGTTCGTGACGGAGGTATAGGCCGGAAAGGCCCAACTGCGAACCGCCACGGTGGCGCTGCTACCGTTGCGGAGGCTGGATGCACCGCGACGCGCCTCGCTGATGATGCAGCTCTCCCGGCCATAGCCACCGCTGGTGCACGTGTCACGGCCGGTCACGGCGTACCGTGCGGCCGACTGGGCGGCATGCTGCACCGTCACCCAGGACTGGAACATCAGGCCCGCCTCAACCACCGCAAACATGACCAGGAAGACCACCGGCGCGATGATGGCGAACTCTACCAACGTTGCACCACGCTCGTTCGGCGTGGCCGGCCTTCTGCTCATGGCGCCCCTCTTTGTCGCTATTCGATCAGCCGGGTAGCGATCGTCGCGCCGATAGCCCGGAAGATCGATGTCAGATCCGAGGAGTTGCGGGTCTCGAAGTAGTGGTCATTGGTACCCGGGCTCGAGCTGGCGACGCACTTCAGCAGGTTGCGGTCTGCCACCGTGTCATGGCCAATTCCTATGTCGTCGACGTCACACAGGGCGCTGCTGGCCGTGCCACACACGCTCAGCCCCACGACGTAGATCTCAACCCCCTGCGACTTCAGGGATTGGGCGAGCGCATAGAGCTTGCGGTCAACATTCGCCTCCGGGCCCTCGGTGCTGTAGCAGGAGGCGCCGCTGTTGTTGTTGTTGCCCATGGCATCACAGGCGCTCGGCCAGCGCTGGTCTGAGCGGCGCTGTGGGTTGTTGTCGCCGTCCGAGAGGATGACCACCACCTTACGGGTACGCGGATCGCTGTGGCTGCCAGCGCCGGTGATCTGCTGTGAGGCAACATACAGCCCGTTGCAGACGTTGGTGGTGCCTTCCGCGTCCAGGCGATTGATGGCGTTGTTCAACGTGGTAACGTTGTTGGTCATGCCAACGACGTGATTCGTAGGAACGCAGGAGTTGTAGTCGCGGCAGCCCTGAGAAGTGTAGCCGCTCTTGAACGGCGCCAAGCTCACGGAGGTGTTGCCGGAGGAGTCCGGTAGCACCATGCCCACGAGTTGCCGGGCAGCACTCTTGGCATCGTTGATTGGCTGGCCATCCATCGAGCCGGTCTCGTCCAGCACGATTGCCAGATCGAGAATGCCGCTGAACCCGGCCACCGCCGAGGCGTTGACGTTCACGCGGCTGAAGCCCAGCAGGCGCATGAAGACGGTGTCCACACTTTTGACCGCGGTCACCCGCAGCTTGGGCTCACCTCCAATCTGCTGGACCGTCGCCGTGGCCGTCGGATCATTGGCGGCTACAAAGGCGAGGGCATCGGCGTTGGCGGTGGCGAAGTTTGGCAGGCTCATCACCCCGGCCAGGGCCGCGGCGTCGGCAGTGCGCGTCAGGTCGGCGCGGGCCTTAAACAGCAGGCCGATATCGACGGCCAGACCGGCGATCCCCATCAGCGCGATACAACTCAGGGCCATCATCACGGTAACGGCGCCGCGCTCCCCGGCGCCATGGCGCAATTGCCTGCGGCTTCCCATCGCGACACCTTCCTCTTGCTGGCGGCCGCTAGCGCCGCAGCCTCATCGTGGTTTGCGCACAGATACGCAGGGGGTCCGGCGCCGGCAGCAATGGGTAGCGCATCACCAGCCGGTGATTATGGCAGACCTCCACACGGACGGAGTTGCGCGCGTTGACCACCGGCCGGGTGATGGTGACACCGGTGGCATTGGCCTCGCGCAGCCGGCCGGTATCGGTCAGCACCAGCGCCCGCGCCTCAGCGTCGGTGGCATCCACGCGGGCGATCAGGCGGGCGCCATCCCGTGAGGCCGAGACCACCGATAGATAGGTGTTCATCGCGTCGCCGATCTCGACGATCACCGCCATCAGTAGCACCAACAACGGCAGAATCAACGCGAATTCCACCATTGCCGCACCGTGCTCGGTACGGTTCTCACGATGGTTGTTTGACCGGTGATGCCTCGGTTTCATCCCTCGGCCTCCAAGACCGCGCTACCGGCGCGGCCCCTGCACTGCATATCGCCACACTACCTTGCAGATAAAGTGCTGCATAGATTGCTCTTTCATCGCCTTTTCCACACGAAAGACCTTCTTTATATGCATAGTGCCGAGCAATATACACAGCCCAGATCGGCACTAAAGTAGCGGCGGCATGATGCCGATGTAGTTACAGGGGCACTACGGTAGAGCTACCGCGCGGCTGCGGTCGAAGGGGGACCAGGTGAGTGATTTTTGGGGGATTGAAGGCGATTCACCACCAGATCGGGCGCCAAATCTGCGCGTTGTTCCAACCGGTGGGTCGGTACGAAAGCAGCAAATCACCGTCCGGCTGGATGACGGCATGATTGACGATGCCCGCGAGATCGCCGCCCGCAAGGGCATCGGCCATCACACGCTGTTGCGCATGTGGGTGATGGAAGGCATCATTCGTGCCTACCAGGAAGGGCTGCTGGAGCAGGAGCCACGGTCATGGAAGGGAGCCACTCAGCCGCGGACGCGCACTCGGCCGGAACGCGCGCCACAGCACACGGCCGGGAGGGACAGCCGCCGGAGCCCGGTGAACGAATCCGCGGGAAACGCGCAGGTCGGGCCGTCTGGTGCCCGCTGGTTGCGGCGGAATACCCCGCGCTCAATCTCGTGAGGTGTGCCAGTCAGGGCGAAACAAACCGCCGCCGCCATTCATCCAGGATGGCGCAGTCGTGAAGAAACCCCAATTCCGGCAGAGCATCTGGATGGAAGAAGCCCACGTCCATGCACTCATCACCGGCAGCCGGCACACCGGGACCAGCGCTGGCGGCGAAGGCCAGGAAGATCACCCGGCTACCGGGCTCCTGAAAGACGCCCAGCAGGGCGCCGACCTCGACCTGAATGCCGGTCTCCTCAAACGCCTCGCGTGCGGCCGCGACAACCACATCCTCGAAGGCATCCACATAGCCGGATGGGAATGACCAGCAGCCTAGCTTGGGCTCATGATTACGGCGGGTGAGCAGGATGCGCCCGTCGCGGGCGGCGACCACGCCCACCGCCACCTTTGGGTCATCAAAGTGCACGTGGCCGCAGCCGGGGCAGACCGGGCGTACGCGCCCGAATGCCTCGCGTGGCTCAAGCGGGGAACCGCAGCCGATACAGTAGCTGGCCATCACGCTGCCCGGCTCTCAAAATGCCAGCGTCACCCGCTGGAAACGCTCCACAAACCGGCCCGTCTCGTCGCGCCAGCGCTGCTTAGCGAACTCGGCGAAGTTCTCGCGCGCGCCGAACTGGGATGTGTGCTTCATCAACCCGTCGATCTTCTGCTCAACCACCTCGGTGATATCCACGGAGAAGTTGCTATCGTTTGCCCCCCACAGGTACAACTCGCGGACATGGTGCGCTTCTAGCCCCTGGGCGATGTGCTCCGGGAAGTTGAGCACGTCGCGCGCGGAGGGATAGACCGCATCGACGGTGGCCTGAGCCGCCGCCCGGTGGTCGCTGTGGTTGATGAAGGAGTTGCGCTGAATGACATCGAGCGTATGGGTAAAGACGGCGTGCGGCTTAACCGTGCGGATCACGCGCACGATCTGCCCCAGCAACTCGCGGTTCGGCGACAGCTCACCATCGACGTGATCCAGGAAGAAACACTCCCGTACACCCAGCGCCGCCGCCGCCGCCCGCTGCTCCTCACGGCGCGCCGGCACCAGCCGCTCTGGGGACATCGTCGGGTCGGCGCTGCCTTTGGAGCCGTCGGTGCATACCAGGTAGAAGAATTCCCAGCCGTCACGCGTCCACAGCGCGGCGGTGCCGCCCGCGCCGAAGTCGGGATCGTCCGGATGCGCCCCAACTACCAGCGCCCGCTTGACCTCGGCCTCTGCCATCGTCCGTCTCACTCCTCCCGTGCTTGCTGGCATTGTACGAGAGCAGCGATATGCGCCAAAACTGCGCTCAGTGCTGCATCGTGGTTGACACGTTTCAACGCGGTCGGTACATTTGTTCTCTAGAACAGGGGTTCCATTGGCAGTGAACTCCAGGCAGCGGTGTGCCCAGCGTGGCGGAGGAGGCGATATGCGGGAGCTATCCGACAAGCAGCAGCGAATTCTGTCGTTTATCCGCGGGTTCGTGGAGCAGCACGACTACCCACCCAGCATCCGCGACATCCAGCTTGGCTGCGGTATCAGTTCCACGTCCGTAGTGGACTACAACCTGCGCGCTCTGGAGCGGGCGGAGTTGATCCGCCGGGGCAAGGATATCTCCCGTGCCATCCGCTTGGTCGAGGCCGAGGGCGAGCCACGCCGTCCGCTGCCGGTGGCCGGTGTCGTCGATGTGCCGCTGCTTGGCGCCATTGCCGCCGGTTCACCGCTTGCCGTCACCCCCGAGGACTTGCAGTCCGCCGACACGATCACGGTCCCTGAGATGCTCACCGGCGGCCGGCCAGAGGTGTTTGCCCTGCGCGTCAAGGGGAACTCGATGGTGGACGCGCTCATCAATGACGGCGACATCGTCTTGATGGAGCGGGTCGATAACGCCCGCGACGGCGAGATGGTCGCGGTGTGGCTCAAGCGGGAGGAGGAGACCACGCTCAAGCGGTTCTTCCGCGAGGGCGACCGTATCCGCCTGCAACCGATGAACGTCACCATGGACCCCATCTACACCGATGCCGGCAACGTGGAAGTGCAAGGACGCTTCGTCTCGGCCATGCGGCTGCCGGCCTGAGTCCGGCGCCACGCTCGTCACGGGCCTTGGGGACGGTTGTGCAGCCGTCCCTTTGTCATACCTCCCGTGGCGGGGTGATGTGCCCTGCCCGTGTATACTGGCGGTGCGCCCCGCCTCAGCCTACCGGGACCAAAGGACACCATGCCCGCATCCATCCTGGCAGCACGGGGTCTCACCACCACGTATTACGCCAAAGAGGGCGCCGTTCGCTCCGTCCGCGATGTCTCGTTCGCGCTTGAGCCGGGGAAGGTCCTGGCAATCGTCGGTGAGAGCGGATGCGGCAAGAGCACGCTTGCGCTGTCACTGCTGCGGCTCGTCCCGCATCCGGGCAAAATCGACCAGGGCGACGTCTGGCTGGACGGCCAGAACCTGATGTCGCTGGATGACGAGGCGCTGCGCCGGGTACGCGGCCGGCGCATGTCCATGATCTTCCAGGACCCCATCAGCGGGCTCAACCCAGTGCTGCCGATCGGCAAGCAGGTCGAAGAAATCCTCGTCAGCCATCTAAGTATTCCCAAGAAGGAGCGCAAGGCCCGCGCCATCGAGGTGCTGCGCGCCGTGGGACTGGCGGACCCGGAGCGAGTGGCCGCGTCGTACCCGTTTCACCTCTCCGGCGGCATGTGCCAGCGCGTCATGATCGGGATGGCCACCGCGCTGAACCCAAGTGTGATCATCGCCGACGAGCCGACCTCTGCCCTTGACGTGACGGTACAGGCGCAGATCCTGCACGAACTCAATACGCTGCGCCGCACCCGCGGCACCGCCATCGTCCTGATCACCCATGACCTGGGCGTGGTTGCACAGATGGCCGACGACGTAGCCGTCATGTATGCGGGCACGTTCATCGAGCAAGGCAGCGTCCGCCAGATCTACCACCAACCTCGCCACCCGTACACCGCGGCGCTGCTCTCGACGCTGCCACGCCTGGACGGCCGCAACGGCTCCCTGCACGCCATCCCCGGCGCCCCACCGAATCTCGGCACGCTCCCGCAGGAGTGCGCCTTTCTGCCGCGCTGCACCAAGGCGACGCTGCAATGCCGCACAGACCCGGCGCCGTCGCTGCTGCACATCGGCGAGCAGGGCCAGCAGGTTGCCTGCTACAACCCCATGTTCCAGGACTGGGCCGACGCCGCCAGCTGAACACGCACCGTCAGTGCGCCTGCGTCAACTCCGCCACCAGCAGCTCAACCGCGGTCACCTCGTCGGTCCGGCCAGTCTTGATATCGCGATCCGCAGCAACGATGCGCAGGTACCGGGCCTCCAACTGCTCCAGCGACCAGCGCCGGGCTACCCGCTGCAACTGTTGGAGCTGGTAATCTGTGCGCACGCCGCTGCGCTCGCGCACCTCCGCCGCCGGCGCCCGCCGCTCCGTGAGTTCTCGTACCACCAGCAACTGCCGGAAGCGGTTGGCCACGGTGGCGAGCAGCACCGGCGCCTGCCTGCCCGCAGCCAGCAACTCCTCCAGCACCGCCAGCGCCTCACCCTGGTTCCCGGCCGTCACCCGGTCGGCCAGCACCCACAGCCGCGACTCCAGCGCGGCCGGCACCAACCGCTCGACATCACGTTCGGTGATGCGGGTCTCGCCCGCGTACAGGCTGAGCTTCTCAATGTCGGCAGTCAACGACCACAGCGCATGCCACTGACCGTCGTCGGCGGGCTCCACCGGCATCGACCGCGCCAGGAGCTCCAGCGCCCGTGGCTCGATGGCGACGCCGCGCTGCCGCAGCCGTTCTGCCAGCCACGACTGCAACGCACGGGCGTCCATCCGGCCAAAGGAGCGCACGATAGCGGGTGGCTCCACTGCGGCCGCCTGCAGCGCTGCCAGCAGTGGATTGGTGTCCCGGACCTCCGCATCCTCCAGAATCAGGACGGTGGTGGGCGGCATCCGGCTCACGTACCCGGCCAGCTCCAGCCAGCCTGCTGCCCCTTCTGGTGCTGTAGTGGCGGCCGTCGCACGGGCGCGCCGGCGGCCGCCACCTCCGGCGGTCCGCTCGCTCCCTGCCCGCGCAAGCAGCCCGCGGACATGCACCAGCCGCCACGCACCGAGGAAGGGAATGGCGTCACACACCATGGTCACGTCAGTCAGCGTCAGATTGCGGGCGTCGAGCGTGGTGGTATTGGTAGCCAGCATGCCGTCGCTGTCGAGCTGGGCGCGCAGGCCGGCCAGCGCTTCATGGCGGGAGAAGCTGTCGGCGCCGTAAAAGATGGCGAGCATGGGCGGGACAGCCTTCAATCGATATCGAGCACCCAGCCGAGCCAGACGATCACGGCCACCAGCGCGAAGGCTCCCAGCCCCGGCCACACCAGGCCGCGCAGAAAGGCTGCGATGGCATCGTCCTCAGCGCGGGCGCCCTGCCATACGGCGACGCCGCCCATCACCAGGAGCGGGAAGAATACGGTCCACCACGGCGGCAGGAAACGGCGTTGACCCGCGTCCCGGCTGTCCATCGACACCTCCCCGGCGCCTCCCGGCCTGCCATCAGCGTACGAGCGGCGCACCCGCGCGCTCAAGCACAGAGGGCGCACCCGCAGGCGCGCCCTCTTGCCGGCCGCACGAAGGTGAAGGCTACTCGCAGCGCACGGAACAGACGGCCGGACTACCGCCGGCTCCCGTACGCGGCGGGACAGCCGGCTGGCCCACCGGCGAGTACACAGACGCATAGATGTCCGACTTGTTGACGGCCACGGTAGAGTGCCGGGTGTCGGTCCATACGGCGATGAACGTCCCATCCGGGATCGCGGCGTTGCCGGTGTAGTCGCCGACAAACCGGCTCCCGCTCGGGTGGGGGAAGCCGCCAAGCTGGGCCAGGTTCTGGGGCGTGTCGTTCAGCTTCTGGTCGGTCCAGGTGACGCCGCCGTCCGTCGAGCAGGAGGCGTATACGTCATTCTGCTGGTTGTTGGCGTAGTTGCGGCGGTCGAAGTAGGAGACGCACAGCGCCCCCAATTGCGCGACGAGCCGTGGGGTTGCTGTCACCGGCTGAACGGCCGCCCAGGGGTGGAACTGGTCGTTACGGCTGGTGTCCTGGTTGACCTTGGCCGCTGACGTCCACGTGGCGCCGCCGTCCGTGGAACGGGAGACGAAGACATCGAGATCGGTGCCGCCGGTGGCGCCGTTGCCGGTGGCGGACGGGCCACCATTGCGGTTGTCCGTCCAAAAAGCGTACAGGCGGTTGGGGGTCTGGCCCCGGTCAATCACGATGTTGCCGGTGATCTGACCAATCCGGAAGTTGCTGTTAGAGAGCGTCTGCCGGCCATCGGTGTTGAACGGCAGGTTGATGTCAAAGACATCGCCGATCTTCACCGGGGCTGACCAGCTGGCCGGCAGCGAACAGTCTGCCGCGGGCAGGCACTTGACCATCAGGTATTGGTTCTGGGCCGCGGTGTTGGTGTTGTAATACACCACATAGATGGTGCCATCACTGCCCACCGCCGGCACCGAGAACTGATTGAAGTTGCAGGCGCCGGCGTTCAGTCCCGGGTTATAGAAGTTGCCAAACGAGCAGATCGCGGCATTGATGCCGTTAATCTCAATCGGCGTCGAGAAGGACACCCCGTTGTCCGTCGACTGCGAAAACAGAATCGGTGACTGGCAGTAGCCGCCGCACACGGGATTGGTTGAATCGAATAGCGTCCACGTCACATAGACGTTGCCGTTCTTCGTCACGGAGTACCGGTCAACCGCCACGTACTCCTTGTCATGCGACCGCGTGCAGTCGGCAGCGTTAGTGACCGCTACCACGATGCCTGCGCCCGTCGTCAGGCTGGGGCGAGACCATGTCAGGCCGCCATTGTCCGACCACGACGCGTAGATGCCATTGCGGCAATCGACGTACGGCGTGCCAATGGTGCGGTTGAAGTACAGCCCGGTGTAGTACACACGGCCCGCGGCGTTGAAATCGACCGCGGGATCGCCACCGCCGTCCCACGCCTCGCCAAAACCCGTGTTGACCATCGGGATCAGACCGTCCGCATCGGTGCCATCGGCATTGCGGAAGTCATAGCCGGGCGTGGTACCCGTGGCCGCTGAGAAGCCGGACTGGCCAATGCCGATCCGGTAGTCGTTCTGGCCAACGACGATGTTGCGTGGGTTGGTGGGGTTGACCGCCACCGACGTCTCGTTTTTGGCGAAGGTAGTGTTGTCGCGGCTGACGCGGATGTTGACGCCCTGCGTCACGCGCGCGCCAACGGCGCCTTCGGTCGGGCGGCCGGACACCACCGGATCGGGCGGAAGCTGGCCACTGCGCCCGAGCTCCAGCGCGCCGGACATCTGGGGACGTTTGGGCCCACCGGCCTGCGCCATGGGCGCAGGGGCGGGGGCGGCTCCATGTTCCGGCCGGAAGGGACCGGCATCCGTCCCGGCGGTGCTACGCAATCCGGCCACCAGACCGGCGGCCAGCACCACACCACCAAGCATCAAGACGGGGACGCGCCTGCGTTTGCGCACGTGCTCTGCTCCTTGCGTGTCGGAGGATTGGCCTTCCAACCGGCTGCACCGGTGTCCCCGCGGCCCGTGGCCAGAGCCGCCGGGAGAACGCACCGGACCGGGGCAGCCGGCAATGCCTACCGCAAACGGCGCGCCGGCCGGTCGAACAGCTTCGCCACCGCCACCACCAGGATGGTGCCGGCCAGCGTATAGATCACCGGCAGCCCGCCGATATCGAGTCCACGCAAGGGAAGGTGCAGGATCGCCGCGCCAATGGCGCCGACGATGCCACCGATGATGCCACTCACCACGGTGAACGCCAGACTGCCACGATAGTTAACGACGCTGCGAGCAATGAGCCCGGCGATCAGGGCAAATAGCACCAGCATCGCCAGCCCGAACAGCAGCTTGACCACAAAGCCAAGCAGGATGAAGGCGGCGATGATCAGCAGGATGATGATGATGACGTTCACGGGGCCTGCCACGCATCGCTGACGAACGGTGCGCGAGCAGTGTCAGTCGCGGTGCCCGGCGATGTCAAGCGGCGCTGCGACCGGACCGACACCAATCTACAACCACCTAGCGTTCGGATGAGTGCTCCGGCCGCACCCTCGTCCCCGTTCCACTGCGGCTCCACACTGCTGCCTTCGCCTGGCAGGCAGCGCGACCGCACGTCCGTCCATCCTTGCCAATCACGCGCCCGCAGAACGGGCAACCACTCGCCTTGACGGTCATGACTCACCTCTTCATCGAACACTTGTTCTTGTAGCACCGCAACGCCACCTCCTGCAAGGGTCTGCCGGCCGGACTTTCGAGCGGCGCTTGCTGCTTGGTGCTCGCCGCCGTACGGTGTCGAAGCGGCTCCGTGCCGTCCGTTGTTGACACCGCCATGTCTGAAACCCTCCCGCTGATCCCGGATCTGTGCGCCGTCCCTGCCGGCTGGTTTGTCATGGGTGATGACAACGGCCGTGCCGACGAACGGCCGGCGCACCGGGTGTGGGTGGGTGATGTGCTGTTCGCCCGCACACCGGTAACGAACGCTGCCTATGCTCGCTTTCTTATGGCTACCGGCCACGCCCCGCCCCGGTTCTGGGCCGACCCAACCTTCAGCCTGCCTGCGCAGCCGGTGGCCGCCATCTCCTGGCACGACGCAGCCACATACTGTGTCTGGCTGGCAGAGCGCACCGGGCGTCGGTTTCGGCTGCCGGCTGAGGCGGAGTGGGAGCGGGCCGCACGCGGCGGCGTCGAAGCGACGGTCTATCCCTGGGGCGACGATCCGCGCGGCTGGGCCGCCGACCCGCAGCTGGCCGCCGTCCGCCAGCCACATCCGTATGCGGTGGGGCTCTCCAAGCCCAACGGCTACGGCCTGCTGGACATGGGCTACAACATGCACGAGTGGTGCGCCGACTGGTATGCGCCGAATTACTACGCGATTGCCCCGGCCACCAGCCCGCACGGACCGGAGACCGGCAGCCGCCGGGCATCGCGCGGCGGCTCGTGGCGGCATCAGATCCAGGTGTGCCGCAACGCTGCCCGCAGCAGCCTCGATCCAACCTTCCGTTACAACGACTACAGCTTTCGGGTCGTGTGTGATCCCTAGCCGCGCCGGCAAACGAGGATGCCATGCCGTTGCATGTCCACGCCGAGCCCGGCGATGTCGCGCCGGTCGTCTTGCTGCCCGGTGACCCGGGCCGCGCCGAGCGCATCGCCGGGCGGCTCAGCGGGTCCACCTGCTACACGCGCTATCGCGGCTTGCTGGGTTTCACTGGTACGTCCGGTGGCGTCCGCCTATCCGTTCAGACAACGGGCATGGGCGCACCATCGACGGCGATCGTCGTGGAGGAATTGATTCAGCTCGGCGCGAAGGTGCTGGTACGGGTGGGCACCTGCGGCGGCGTGCGGCCAGAGGTGCGGCCCGGCACGCTGCTGGCCGCCACCGCCAGCTGCCCGCTGGACGGCGCCACGGCGCAATACACCATGGGCGCGCCCTACGCCCCGGTCGCATCGTTCCCGGTCACCCGCGCGCTGGTGGAGGCGGCAGAACAGTCCGGCGCCCTGTTGCTCACGGGCCTGATCGCCACCGACGACGCCTTCTACAATCCGGAGCCGCACCATGAGCGGGTCTGGGCGGCGCGCGGGGTGCTCGCCTTTGAGATGGAGGCTAGCGTGCTGTTCACCATCGCGGCGCTGCGCGACGTGCACGCCGGCTGCCTGCTCACCGTTGCCAATACCAGCGGTGCGCTGGACTGGCTGGGAGGAACCACGCTTGAGCAGGCCATCGACCAGATGATCGACGTGGCACTTGCCGCTGCCCCGGCGCTCGCCCGGCTCGCCGCTCCATGACTAAGCATCAGCGCTCGACGGAGCGCAGCGCGTATGACACCCGGCTCTTGGCTACCAACCTGCCGTCTGGGCCGCTGATGTCCACATCGATCACGGCCAGGGTGCGGCCGCGTTTGAGTATCCGCGCATTGGCCACGACATACTCGCCCAAAGCTGGTCGAAGGTAGCTGATGCTCAGCTCGGCTGTGCCGTTGGGACGGACACCGTCCGAGAACTGGCCATGCATCGCCGCCAGGCAGGCAATGTCCGCCAGGGCACTGAGCACACCGCCGTGGAACGAGCCGTGCACGCCGCCGCGTACGGTATCGGTAGAGGGCAGCTTGACCCGCGCCCAGTCAGATCCACTGCCTTCGACCTTGACCCCAAGGAGCCGGTGGTAGGTGTTGTCCTGCTCGAAGGACTGCCAGGAACGCTGTTGTTCTGCCATGCGAGGAGCGTACCCGGATTCCGGACTTGGGGACAGGTCGAACGTCGTTATACTACGGGCACCATCAAGGGGAGGCGCTCGCATCATGAGCCGCGGCATGACGCCCGACGATCTGTACCGCATTCAGTGGATCGGCGAGGCTCGACTGTCGCCGGACGGCGCCAGCGCCGCCTTCACCGTCACCACCCTGGACCGCGAGGCCGACGACTACCGGTGCGCCATCTGGACGGTGCCAATTGCCGGCGGCGAAGCCGTGCAGGTCACACGCGGTGGTGGCAAAGACAGCAACCCGCGCTGGTCGCCCGATGGCCGGTGGCTGGCCTTCACCTCGGACCGAGACGGCGGCAAGCCGCAGGTGTACCTGATGGCCGTTGCCGGCGGAGAGGCGCGCCGGCTCACCAACCTACCACACGGCACCGGCGCTCCCGTCTGGTCGCCGGACAGCAGCCGCCTTGTGGTGGTTGCGCGCACGGGCGAGGACCCCAACCCCAAGGACGATGGCGGGAAACCCAAGACCAAGCCCGCCCGGCTGATCACGTCGCTGAAGTACCGCGCCAACGGCGAGGGCTTTACCTATGACCGCCGCCGTCACCTGTTCGTCGTATCGGTGGACAGCGGCGCGTGCCGCGGGCTCACCGATGGCGACTGGGACGACAGCCAGCCCGCCTGGTCGCCGGACGGCCGCCGCATCGTGTTTGTCTCGGCGCGCCATGCAACGCGCGACAGCAGCCGCGCCCAGGACCTGTTCGTGATCGACGCCGATGGTGGAGAGCCGGAACGCATCACGCCGGAACGCTGGGAGGTGGCACTGCCTGCCTGGTCGCCGGATGGCAGCAGCATTGCCTTTCTCGGCGATCTCGACGCCGAGGATCCGCCGCGCAACAGCCGCCTGTGGGTGCTGCCCGCGGCCGGTGGCACGCCCCAGTGTTTGACAGAAGCGCTGGACCGCGACCTCACCATCGCGGAGACGGCCGCGCCGGTGTGGTCCGCCGATGGCACGACGATTGTCACCGGCGTGCTGGACCGGGGCGACGCCGGTCTGCTGCGGGTGCACGTGGCAGACGGCGCCATCGAGCGGCTGGTGACCGGGCCGCGTACGGTCCAGGCGTTCGACACCGACGGCACGCTACAGACCGTGGTGCATGTCTGCTCCACGCCGCAGCAGCCAGCCGAGGTGTTTGTGTGTGACGCCGATGGCGAGCGGCAGTTGACCCAGCTCAACGATCACTGGCTGGCTGAGGTCGAGCTGCCGGCGCTGGAGCACTTCACCGTGATGTCCGACGGTTGGGAGATCGACGCCTGGGTGATGCGGCCGGCGGGCTGCACCTTGGGCGTCCGGTACCCAACGTTGCTCAATATCCATGGTGGCCCGTTCGCGCAGTACGGCCCGCGATTCTTTGATGAGTTTGCGGTACAGGCGGGGGCCGGGTATGCCGTCGTGAGCTGCAACCCGCGCGGCAGTTCCGGGCGGGAGGACGCATTCAGCCGCGCGATTCTCGGTGCGCCGGGCGAGCCGGACTCGGCCGACGTGCTGGCGGCCATGGACGAGGCGCTGCGCCGGTTTGACTTCATTGACCCGGCGCGGACCGCAGTGCTGGGCGGCAGCTACGGCGGCTATCTCACCGCCTGGATCGTGGGGCGAACAGACCGATTTGCGGCCGCTGTGCCGGAGCGTGGCCTGTACAATCGCTATTCCAAGGAAGGCACCAGCGACATCTGGTCCGGCTACACCTACCTGCGGGTGCGCCAGTGGGAAGACCCAGAGCTGTACTGGCGCTTCTCGCCGATCGCGCGTGTCCGCGAGATGCGCACGCCGATGCTGATCGTCCACAGCGAGGAAGATATCCGCTGTCCGATTGAGCAGGGCGAGCAGTTGTTTGCCGCGCTCAAACAGCTGGGTCGTGACGTACGGATGCTGCGCTTCCCCGGTGAAAACCACGAGCTGTCACGCAATGGCAAGCCCTCGCATCGCGTCGAGCGTTTCACGCACATCCTGGCGTTTTTGGCCGAGCAGCTCGCCCCCGCGGCAGTAACGGCCTGAGCGTGCGGTGCATCGCCTGCGATTGAGGGCGATGCACGGCCACGACTACGGCCTGTGCCCCGCCGGTGCATGCATGGCGCGCCGCTGGCAAACCCGGATTCCACCGGGGCCGGGGCGATCGCGGTATGCACGGCATAGCCGTCCCTCAGCCGGCCGCGGTACGGCGCCCAATGCGGTCCTACCACTCCCTCGGCCTTTGGTCCCATGCGGCAGTCGTCCTATTGAGCGGCCTGCCGTTAGCGCCCCAGACCGGTGTCAGGGTCTGTCTTGCACCTGACACTGAACATGGCCACCAGTTACGGCCGGGGGAACGTCATGACACGAATCGCGCTGGAAGAGCGGCACCTGACCCTGGAACTCGACGGCATCGATCGGGTGCTGGCGTTGCGCCGCCGCCTGCGTGTGCCGCTGGATCACGTCGTCAGCGTCGATACCGGCACATCGCCCCCAGCCGTGCTGGCCTCACGCATCCCCGGCGCGGTCGCCC